>Ga0116231_10000765_pt1 | contig 60295 bp, 30 predicted proteins | sample S1TSphgellanicum_2_FD_89695 | JGI IMG/M metagenome (GOLD analysis project Ga0116231, IMG submission 89695) | Host-associated microbial communities from peat moss isolated from Minnesota, USA - S1T2_Fd - Sphagnum magellanicum MG | ecosystem: Host-associated > Plants > Peat moss > Unclassified...
ATAACCTATGAAAAATAATTTTAAATACCCTACAATATAATAACTACCAATAACCTATGATATTATAACATAGAATATCAAACAATAATTTATAATACAATAATCACCAATAATTGTAATATAACATATAATAACCAACAATAACTTATAATACAATAACCATTAATAACCATTAATAAAATAGTCATCAATAACCACCAATAAAATAACCACTAATGTCTTACAACGGAATAATCATTAATAACCATTAATAGAATCGCCACCAGTAGCCATTAATATATTAATCACGAATAGTCATTAATAAAATAACCACTAATAACCATTAATAGATTAATCACGAATAGACATTAATATAATAGTCATGGATAGCCATTAATAGAATAGCCATGAGTAGCCATTAATAGAATAGCCATGAGTAGCCATTAATAGAATAGCCATGAGTAGCCATTAATAGAATAGCCACGAGTAGCCATTAATAAAATAGCCATGAGTAGCCATTAATAGAATAGCCATGAGTAGCCATTAATAGAATAACCACCAATAACTATTAATAAAATAACCATTAAAAAACATTAATAACCACAAATAGAATAAGTACCAATAGCCATAAATAACCACTAATAACACTAATAAAATAACAACCAATAGTTATATATTATAATTGTTTAGGATTGCCAAAAATAATCTAAGGTGAAATAATTTATAATAAACAAAAATAACTTACAGTGAAATAACTTGCAATATCCACAAGTAATTTATAATATTTACAAATAGTCTAAATTGAAATAATTTACAATAACCAAAAATAACATAGAATAGATAAATTTTTTTTATAATAGCTAAAAATAGCCTAAGGTGAAATAAGTTAAAATAGCCTAAAGTAATTTATAATAATTGCAAATAGTCTAAATTGAAATAATCTACAATAGCCAAAAAAACTTATAATAGCTGAAAATAGCCTAAGGTGAAATAAGTGAAAATAGCCAAAAATAACTTAGAATAACCAAAAATAGCCTAGGGTGAAATAACTAAAAATAACCAAAAGTAATTGAGAATAACCATAAATAGCCATAAATAATGTAAGGTGAAATAATTTCAATGAATGAAAAATAGTCATATAATAATTGAAAGTAACTTTAACATAGGTAGTATTATTATATTAACAAAAAAAATCCATTTATTAAACTTAAAAAAAAAAAAATGGTCATTGAAATGTTATTGAATAATGATATTCAACCTTTTTTTTTCAAATGATTTTAAACTTTCAAAAGGAAATAAATGTAATTATGTACATTATTGAATTAAAAAAAAAAAGTAAAATCGAATCATTTCATTTGAACAAAATCTCAATAAAATATGAATTTTCAAAGTTATGTTTTTGTAATGTTTAAAATGAAGTATTTGATAAATAGTTTGTAATGTAAAAGATTATCACAACAAGTGGGGTGGTTTGATGGTAAGAGTATTTGCCCCCATTCCAAAGGTCAAGGGATCAAACCTCATGGGTGGTGTTGAATGTGGTCAACAATGGTATGTTGACTGAATATTTGCCTATTGAATTCCTAGGCTAGGTTCCTAGATTGATTATGTGGCCTACCTACCTACATAGGTTAGGTTTTTTTAACCTAGCATAGGTAGTGACATGTGTTAATAAATAATAGGCTTTTAAAATCATGAAATTATCAATAATATTCTATATTAATTAATTAAAATTTAATTAATTTCCATATTGGTTAGTTAATTAACTAACAAGTGAATGGTTTGATAATTTTGTATTTCATTTGAGAGTAACCTTGTTTTACTAGGTATTAATGAAACAAGTCATTGTCCATAGCAACTGGTCCCCATTCACTAGGGGGTTAAATAATTTCATTAAGTAAAAATGTCCAAATTCATTCAAAAATCTAGCGAAACCTAGAGTGAACTAAGATGCATTTCCTAATAGTGTAACCATTCAAAAGTCCATAGCTATTAAACAATTAAGGTTTTTGAAAAAATGATTCTTCATATGAATTTATCATCTCGTATTACATTATATATTGAGTCCCAATAACAAATTTGGAATGTGAATCAGTATAAATTTTTCTATTTTGTGATGTTCCAATTAAACAACTACTCCATATTTTTCAACTTCAAAAGTCCATTACTATTAACAAATGAATTTTTATCAATAAATAACAACACAATTTTTTTACAATGAAATTATTAGTCTAAATCCAAGTCCCAATTAATAGATCTAAGGATATATTAATCACCATATGCATTTGAATAAAGGGTACCTAGGAAAAAAACATCATTTCGTCACAAAAGTGAGCCAACGTAACTTGTATCTCCTTCAAGAAACAAATTTTTTAATAAAAATTTGCCAAAATTAACCTCAATTGCCCACAAAATGAATATTAATGTTGAAGATTTTTCTATTTTCATATTTTGAATATCACCAGATTTGGCCACATTTCCTTATGGATGATTGCCATTTGAGCAAGATCATGATTGTCTTACAAAAGCACATGCAACTATACTACCATGGCAAGTTTAACATTTCAATGTCAAATAATTATCTTGTTTTTGAAATTTTCATATTTTAAAAAATAATATTATAAAATATTTTCTATTTTCTTCCACAAGATTTTGTTCTCGGAGAACTCCAACATTCTTGAAAATAATGATATTAGCGTTAACTTGTCAAGTTGATAACATATTACGGTATTTGTATTTTGAACTTGCAATAAATTAAAATTAGATTTAATATATGAAAGAGATAAATATTATCCCATTTTTCTTTATCATGGTTTCACCAACTTAATTCAACATATATATATACTTGTACTATTTACATGGTTGCAAATATTTGAAGATTTTGTTGAAACATAAAATTTATTCCACTATGCAATATTTTTCCCTTAAAATTAATTCCAGTGATGAATGTTTTTGAGGAATTGATATATGGGCGATTTTTTTGAAATATATCATATGGTCCTTCTTGGACAATTTCAAAGACAATTCTTGTTTTTTGGCTGTCCTTGGACAATTCCAAAGACAACTACTTCATTTTCAAATTTAATTATCGCCATCTTATAACTCGTTCAATCGTTTTCCCTACCCACCAACATGGATATGAAAAAATAAATTAACATGTGTTTTTTCATGTCCATGAAATGTCTATTAATTTAAATTGAATACATGGATCAATTATTAAAAGCCATTTGAAAACATAAGGAAAAACAAAGTTTATCATTGCTAGTAATGTGTAGTAATGCAGAGCCCACATTTATAACACATAGGAGCTACATGTATATGAAGGACAATCATGCCTTTTTGGGTTTGTAATGGAAATTTAACATTATTTAATTGAAATTATACAACACTTGCAAAAACTAGTGTTGTAGTTGTGGCGTTTTGTATTAAGCAATGTCCAAATTGTATTCTAATTTTTCTCACATGATAATATGAGATAATATGCCATGTGATGATTATATGGTTTTGAATAAAATAAAACCATAATTGACAACAAGGGTGAAGGGACAATACTAAATTTAATAATACTTTTGCATTAATATTTGGATGGAATTTGAAAATCTACATCGATATTTATGAATGTATCAAAATTTGTTACTTTTGCCATTGATACTTTTACAAGATGTCATCAGAACATCTCAATTTTAATGGGTTGTCAAAGGTACATGTTTGAAAATTTCCCTAATGGTTCACTAGAAACACTTCAAATTTTCCATGGTTGCTCTGTCCTATGTGAACATATTCATCCATTGCATCAAGTCCCATGCCCTAGGCTAATGTTTGAATTAATGAAATACATTTTTGGATTGTAAACAAACCCATGGCACCATAAGCATATCACCTCTAGACCAAATATTAAGGGTCGTGCACATTAACTACCACAACAAAACAAAGAAAAAGAGATTGCCTCATGAAAAATCAACATCTAAAATGACATCCATTATACACAAGTCTTGGCAAAAAATAATTGCACAATATTTGTTCATTGCCATCTTGCACAACATTTGGTTGTCTGTTCGACCTACTTCTACCATGTGGCATGCCAAGTGCTTTATCTTGCACATGGTTGTCTGATCGACCTACTTCTACCATGTGGCATGTGCACCATTTAATCTACAACTACATGCTACAGCCAAACCACAACAAACTATTCATTTTTTTCGTCATCTTCAAGTTTTGCACACAATTGCAACAACACCTTAACATGCCACAAATTTGCCATAGCCAAAACCAGAGAGAAGCTCACAATAGAGACAAAAAGAAAGCAAGAAAGAAAATCAGAACTAGAAAAGCTTTCAATTAAAAAATAAAAATAAAATGGGAAAAACAATTAGAACCAAAAAATAGAAGCTTTTGAAAAAAGAAAGTAGGAAAAAATTCAACTGACAAAGGAGTAAAATGAAAAAGATGACAGAAAGGTGAAAAAGGACAGCTAAATAATGGGGTTGGACTTTGTTGTTAAGGCTAGGCCTATATGAGCCGCTAGCATCAGCACCTTTAATTTGACATTACAACATAGTTCGGATAATTGTTGTTGGAAATGCCTCAAGGTATTAAAGAATCCTACATATGAACTATAGATATTATTTTGATTTTATCAAACCTTGTTGCAAAACCATGCAGTGACATGTAGGGTGTCACATTAACACTTGCAAAGTTTGTAGGGGGTGTTTAATGTCTTGTGCTTCAAAGTTGAGACATGAAATCAAAAGTGAAATTTTGGTGGCTGCCTATGTATGAAATCAAGTTTGGATTAATTTTATTTCACTACTGGATCCAAGTTCAGATAATAGAAGGAAAACAACTTGAACTCATTATTTATACTTCAAAAAGGGGGAAAAAATTAGACCAAACCATTGGATACTTATTCATAATCAACTATAGTTGAAGGTTGGTTCATGCAAGGCAAAACTCATTCCAATTGCCAACATGCGAATGCATATTTAAAACTCTACTCTACTTTAGCAATAAATTTGAGTAGTTAATTCATGCATGGTCATTTGAATTCAAAAACTAAGCCATCAACTTAGTTACTTTAATTGTCAATTTGAACATATGGTCACACTTGGTGTTAATTCCGACATTAAGCTAACATTAAGGATGTTAAAATTAATCACCAAATCACATTTAAAATATCAAGTAACATTAAATCTTAAATGAAATATGACATGAATGTTAAGATGGTGTATATAACCAATGTTAACTAACATTAAATTTTTGAATTTTTTTTTTTGAAGCCAAACATTATTGTTCACCAAAGTCTTAAAAAATGACAAAATTTCTCAATGTTTAACAAGCATGTTTGTTTATCGTTGTTTATTTTTCTCTCTTAAAAAAGAAAAAGAAAAATTACTTGTGGACTAGATTGCAAACTCTAAAAGATAGCTCAATGTTATTACTATTAATATCATGTGCGAACATGTTGAAATAATGTTTAGAAAGTTGATGTAACTTACAATGTTAGAAATTGTGATATTGTGATTAGTGACACTTTGCTGATGTTAAGATAACGTTAATTGCAAGCCATGCCTTTAACATAATAAAAACATAGAAATAATGGTGCTTGCAAATAATAAATATTTTTTTGTAATTTCTCAGACACACATAATGTTTAATTTCAACCGCCCTAAATAAGAAACTCTTTTTCAACTTATTTGAATGCTTGAATAATGCAATTCTTAGGTATGACAAACATTTTAAGTAATTATTTTTTTCAGAACTTTGTGTATGCAATATGCTCTAGTTATTAGAAATTCTAACTAATAGAAACGATTTCAGGTATCATTTGGGTCAAAGAAGACATAAAAAATTCTATGGCGTCTATTAACACTAGCACACCATGCAATTAAAAGAAAAATTAGAAAAATGAAAGCAATTTGGGAATATTTAGTATTGTGGGAACTAGCCATGAGTTTTACCGTCAGAGAAGATTTTTAGTTACTGCATGTGGCTGGCATGCTTTCATTTCTGAGTTATTTATTTCCATTTTGGATGTGTTGCTTTTCCACCAAACTTTGAATATGTAGTTGCGAGGCCGTGGTGCAAAATAGACAAGCAATTCATTGCTTCATGACTTTGGCTTTTCTGGCAGGTTCAATAAACGATTCATTTCAATGCTTTTTAAAAATTCTTTAATATTGATTTCTTTTGAGATTCAACAATAAGATTAGCAAAATTAGTCAAATTTACACTAGAAAAACAAAAACATTCAAAATTTTCTGAATTTTCTTTCTTGGAAAAGGGCAAAATTTCATTGATGAAAAAAACATTCATTTGTTTACTGGATCAGGAACTTTTCATCTACATGCATGCAATTCTATCTCACATGCCCACATATCATATGCACACATAAAATTCCATATGTCACTCATACATTGAATCAAGGGCGAGTCAATAATTTTATGCCCAAGTCTTACAACAATGTGCAGGGTAGACATGCCAATGAATGAAAATTTAAAAAGTAAAAGGAGATCAAATCTTCACACATTGTTCCTTAGCTTTTGAAGCTCAAAGAACATTTGTAGCCCTACACCTAATACTTCTAACATCAAAATTTTTTTGATAAAGGAATGGGGAAATATGGGTGCTTGGTGCAAGGGGTTTACTGTTCCATGATGGGTGAATTAAAACAAATTAGGATTTAGAACTTAAAATCTTTGATTGTTGTATCTTTGTCTATAAAATAAAATGAAGTTTTGCACTCAAAATGAGGAAGATATGAGGCTGGAACTAGAGAGCAGCCTAGAGCTATTTTTTCAAAATTTTGAATCAAGTTATCATTTATCCTTTTCCTGTGTTGCTCCTATACTTCTAACGCTCAAAGAACATTTGTAGCCCTCCAGTTTGTGTGTCCAATGACAGAAAAATGGCTCAATTTGGCTAATAAATTAGGAAAATATTGAAATGTGTTCGATGATAAGTACATGTTTGGTGATGGGTGGTTTTACCCTAATCTCTTCCCTATGGCCAGAGCCAACAAAAGTTCAATGATGTTGTTAGCTTACCCAATCAGTATTTGACAAGCTGTGTGTTTCCTTGACTGAAAAAAATCATATAGCTATAGAGCAATGTTTAAAATAATAATAAATGATAGGTTTCTGGTTTAGTATCCCAAATAAGACTTAAAATTATTTAGCGAAAAATTTGTGACTATAAGTGTTCAACCTGTGTAAAAAAAACCTGATGAAAATCTGCCCTCAAACTAAAACGGATGTTGAAATGTGGTGAAATTTTCCTCCAAAAAATTGTTTTCTTGATAACTTTGTGATTATATTTTTTTCTTTTCAAAACCAACACATTCACAACAATTTGTGAATGATATGCATTGGAACAGGCCCGGTTGAACGTGTTGCCACTGAACCAAACCATTCAACCCTTCTGAAACCGTCGCGTTCCTAGGAGGAATGGGACCGTGGACCTGTTCCATAGTACATGACCAGTCGAAGTTGTCAAATACTAATATACTGCAGACACTACCATACATGAAGGGAGCATTTGAAAATGATTCTCTACTTTGAAAAATGTTATTTTTACTTCTGCTATGACATATGGAGGACCTTAAAGCAGAAAATGGGTCCAAACGTACTATTGGTGTTTTTTTTTTCCTTGTTTGCCTTCGGCCTGGTCCATCTTTATGGAAAAAAGATGATGATGAGTAAACATAAAATTTGGGTCCTGTGATGCATGATTTGGCTGTGTAACAGACACTAAGACCCATAATATGCCTCCTAGTGTCCATTACAGATCCAAAATGTGTGTAATAGAACACAAAGTTTATGTTTGTGCAGGGACAAGATGCATCTTGGTCATCACTAGACACATCTTGGTCAAGCAATTAGGCAGTCACGGAAAAAAACACAGACATTACTTTTGTACTGTTTGCAATAAGGACCCATTGCAGATTTAACATTGTCTTCCGTGACATACTGATCTCATCATCAGTGGACATACAGAAGTGTGTGAGTGGAGTGAAGGATGGTGCCCTTTAGCAGACTCAAAATCTGGTTTGTCCTTCTTTCCTGGGCCAATTGGTTGGCCGGTTACTAATTGGGACCTGGTATTCCACTGGCCACTCAGAATTTCAAATGGGAGGGTATGTTGTGAAATCAAAGCTTAGCATCCCCTAAAATGTAAGGTAAGGACCAATGTTTGCTTGTTATGTGAAAAAGTCCAAATATGAACATGTATAATGGCCAGATATGCATGAAATCCTTTCTAGAGTTTTGTTTGATTTTTGATATTTGTGTCTATACATAACCAGGGGGAAGGCATTGAAAGACTATGCAAGTATGTATCTGGATTCAGCCACAAAACTTTTAGGGATATCCATATTCGATCACAAAGGATTGGACAATTTTGAATATGTCTTTATGTTGTATTGCTATCCATATTTGGGAGTTAGGGTTTAAGGGATGTTGGATATGGTTTTTCAATGTGAAGAGTGGGGGAGTGAGCTTTGCAATTTCATAGTTTGTTGTTGTCAAGCTAAATTTTGGCACTTTCACATTGCTGTTTTTTCACTTTGCAAGATAGATCTTGATGTTCATTTGCTTTTGGCTTTTGACTCCATTGTTGTTGCTTGAGAGTGCTTGTGTTGATTGTTGGTTTCTTGAATGTGTTCATTATCTATGAAGTTCTAGAGCTTTTGATTCCATTGCATAAGTGCTTTTGGTTCCTTTGCTTGAGATATATCAAAGTTCTTTTAATGTGTTCATCAAGCATGAAGCTTCAAAGCTTTTGGTATGTTGTGCATTTGGGTTTTGGTTTTTGGCTTTTAGCTTTCGGTTCCATTGCTGTTGGTTGAGAATTCATGTGTCAAGTATCAATTTCCAATATGTATTCCTCATATGTGAAGCTCCAAAGCTTTTCTAGTTCATTTGCACGAGATCCAGGAAACATTTCTAGTTCATTTGCTTAAGATCTAAAAAGCATTTCTAGTTCATTTTCTCAAGATCTAAGAAGCATTTCTAGTTCATTTTTTTGAGATCTATCAACATGTTTTTATGTGTTCATCAATTGTGAAGCTCCAAAGCTTTTAATTCTATTGCTTGAAATTTTTTGGTTCCTTTACAACATACGTATCAACTATTGACTTCTTGGTTGTATGTGTTCATTTAGGTTTGAAGCTTTAAAGTTTTTTGATTCTTTTGTTCAAAATTTGTTGATTTTTTTGTATTCATCAAGTGGAAGCTTTAAGGTTTTGGTTTCATACTCGATCCCATTGGTTTTGCTATATTTGATGAAGCCTTTTCTAACAATGGAACTCTAGTTTAAAATGTTATTAGAAGCTTCTTGAAACCTATAGATGATAACAAAACCAATGGGATCAAGTGTGAAGCTTTGTTTTCATAGAAAGTTGGATGTGGCATAAGAAGTTGAAAATTCTAGTCAAAATAATGGTTTCAAGTGAAGTTACAATGTTTAAAGAAACTTTGAAAATCAAGCAAGCCATATTTTATGTTGTGTGAAGTAAATGACATTAACATTGCAACAAAAGGTCTTTAAGACCCAAGTGTGGGCCATTGTGGAAGTTATCATTCATTGCTTGAATCCCATTGTGACAACATGTGTGATCAACTAATCCAAAGGCGATTGGTTACTAGTAGATGCTTTGGCTGTTGTAATTAACTTAATTGTGGTTATGGATTTTGAAGCAAACCCCTTGGTTGATGAGAATGAAACAGTTGACCTTTTTTATGTTGAATTTCATTTGTTAAGCATAAACATGGGGCAATAGTTTGTGCATTTAATTTAACCTTTTAGAAGTTTTGAGGACCTTAATAGGTTGTGGAGAACTTTGTGGGGCATGGAAATGCAATCCACCTCATTACTAAATATGATGCAAAAGAGGTCATTCCCTTTTTAATGACAATTTTTGATCCACTGAATCCTACTATTGTAGTATTTGTAGCACCATGTGATGGACTTATTGTTCAAGTTGAAAAAGAGGATGATAACATGTTTGGTGTTATAAATTCCATGCAAGAGTCTTCATGGGCATTTGTTGTTATATATTTTTCATTATTTGAAAAGTTATCTATCTTGCATTCTGTGTTTGTAAATCCTCTTGCTTTATGGCAGACCCGCGAGGGTTAATTTCTTAATGTTGGTTTTTTGGCCAAAGATTTTTGGGATTCCCAAATCTTGAATTGAAACAAAAATAATGTTTAGCCTTGATGGTGTTTTGACAGCTTTGAGGCATTATTGTTTACAAGTGGAAAGTCTTGATTGAATTAGCATCACGACAAAAAAAAAGTCAAATGATCCACATTTGAATTGCACAACAAATGCAAACTTTAAAGATATTTAAGGCGATTGAAGAAAATTATGAGTTAATAGAAAAAAATGAATATTTAAAAAAATTAAAGTTGATAGTGATTAGGTAAGTCACCTTCACCAAGTTTTTTCTTTCTTTCTAGCTAAGCTTCTTTTGAAAAGATTCTAATTTTTTTCATTCATGTTCGTGTTACATGGTTCTTGGGCTTTTGGGTGTGTTTCAAGTTTCAGGAAAATTTTTATATATTTTTGGGCTTTTGGGCATTACGTTTCTATTGTTGATAAAATTGTAGCAAGTTTCTAGGTGGGTGGGGTCAGGGTGTTTTTTGTGGGTGCATGTTTTTGCAAGTAGCTTCTATTATGTTGGTTTCAATTCTTAGAATGAGTTTTATGAATCACATTGGTTTTTTTAAAAAGAAAGTTGTAAAAAATATTTGTCAATTAAAACAAATTCCACAATATGTAATTGTTAATTTTCAGCAAGTTTTCATTTCAAGACTTTGATTAAAAGAATAAATTCATAATTTTTTCAACTACATTATATTCCTTTGTGTGGGACAAAAGTTATGACTATTTTGATTTTAAATGGACACAAGTGCCAATGCTTTTAACGCTAAGGGATTAATAAGGGAATAATGAAATTGTTATGTGGTACTTTGCAAAAGGAAAAGTGTAACCTACTGGTAAATGAATCCTTTGATTTCAAGAATGTTCTGGGTTTGAATTCCCACATTAAAAGGCCTACTTTTTCAATTTATAAAATTTTTAATCTCCTAGTAAGGTGTGGATTTGCTCCCCAAGAACTAGACCTAATAGTCCATCCCATAATGGCTTCAAATATCAAAGGTTGGGTCATATGATACTCTAGGTTGTTCTTGGGAGCTAGATTTTGCATGAAACAAAATTGTTGGTTTTCATTGAAAATAACTAACTTATAACTAACTAATTTCATAATTGACCATGTTTGTGAGAATGGTCCAACATTGGTAAGGATAAAGAGTGGGGATGTTATGAGACTAAAGGGTTGACTTCGTAAAACAACCTTGTTCGAGGTCCTTACTTGGCCTAAAGATTTAGTCAAGTGACTATCTTTCATTTTCACCCTATGTGTAAAGTTCCCCATTTTAAAATGAAGAATCTTACATTTATAGTGCCTCTTCTTTGTCAAAGCATAAATTTAATTGAAGGTAAGTTGCCTTCACATTCATGGCTTAAATGACCTAATATTTATCAATGCACTAATTTTGTTCTGTTTGTTTTGGGCCTCAATTGGATGAACCCCAACTCCAATCCATTTAATTTGACCTAGGTTAAGTTTTCTTGAAAACAATTTCTAAGTTGCGAGGAATCAAGCTGAATTTCTCATGGTGCAACAATGTTGTATTTTTTGGTTTGATTTCAAAGTATAATTTTCTATAAAAAACTATATATTGCTTATTTTCATTAGTTCTTTTTTAAATCCACAATACCCTCATACTAGACAAAAAAGTGTACACTTCTTAAAATTTATACCCAAAATTGAATGGAATGGGTTGTATCAATTTTTTTCCCTTTGAGATTGAGTTGTTTACACTCCAAAAGCTCAAAAAACATTTGATCTTATACATGTTTTGAAAGAGCTTTAAATCTTATTGAAATATTTTGTGATTTACTTTTAATTCATAGCAAGAGAATGGTTTGCAAAAAAAACAAGTGACATAAAACATTTTGTTAGCCCTAAATCCATCTCCCTTCAGTATATAGCCTATATCCTCATCAATCAATTTTTTGGGGCAAAAACCACCAAAAGGCAACATAGTTTTTCGAAAAAGGAATATTCTGTTGTAAATTCTCCTCTTTAGAAAATTGCCAAATTGTGATGACAACTGTTTTTGGGGAGGGTGATACCACATTCATGTCTATTGGTGACACATTTAAGAGTTCTTTGGAAAATAGTTGCCATTTAAAGTTGAAAGCTAACTAGATTTGCTCACTACTATAGGTCCATTATGAGAGTAAAAAGAAAAAACATTGACCCTCATTGCTTGTTTGGCCAAGAAAATTAAACACTGTATTTGTATTTCATGCAGTCAGTGTAGGAAAGTGGAGGCAAATTCTGTACGTTAACAATTGAAAAGTTGTCAATTCCAAGCAATACTTACATTTTGACAAAATATCATATGTGAATATGTGCACTCACAACACCTGAATTTGGGATCCAATATATATTTCCTTAAAGGACTGGAATGAAAGGTTTAGTTGATGATGACAAGTAGTTTGCAATAGCTGCATTGACTAGATAGCCCAGTTAATTGTTAGACTAGAAGGGTGGCCATTAGGTAGGTATGTGGAGCCATTTGTGTAGGCCCATGTCAATGGGTCGTAGGTAGGTAGTGTGGGATCAAGATGGTAGCTACTTGATGTTCTTGCAATTCCCCTAATTGGTGAGGGCTTGCATCATGCACTTAGAAGGTAAGTAGGTAGGTGAGTGGGGGCAATAGTTGAACTCCTTATGTAGGTAGGTAGGCGACTGTAAGCATGTATGTTAGGGTAGTGGGGTTGTTAGTTGGTAGGTAGGGGTCAGATGGACATAACTGGGTTAATGTAGTTGGAGTCTAAAGAAAAAAAACATGAAATAAGGTGTCACAAGGGAAGGGAGGGGCTGAACCCAAAAGAAAAGAAAAGAAAAGTTTAATTGTGCCAACAACCTATCAAGGTGGTTAGCACTTAGCAAAGGGACATGACCAATGGAAAAAAGACTGGGCATCCAGTCACCATCCCTCCAGATTGGTGCATTGGTGGCGGTGCTGGTTCAGTGCGGCCCACATAAACTCCAAAATTTCTACTAGTTCTTTACAGAGGTGGGAGGCAGTGTAACAAGCAATCGCCCATCATCACAGAGAATGCACTTTGGGAGTCTATTTCAACTCTGTGGATGCCTGAGGATATTAGAATTTAGAAATGTCTTTGCCTGTTCTTCCACAACCTCTTCTTGGCATACTAAGTTCACAACCATGTGCAATTCACATGAAAGCTGGATAAGCATCTTGCACTTAGAAGAATCCTGAACTAAATCATCCATCAATCAATTACGCCATAACTAAACTAAACACAAACTGAATGTCTACATAAGTACAAAAGAATCTGGACCATATTGTCATTTTTGTTGCTGGCTGAAAGCCGGCCTTGTCTGACAAGCAGGTCTTAGAATTGGTTGACATGAAGCTGTGATTGTGATCTCAGGCAGTGGTGTGTGCATTCTACCAGTGGTTCAGTACTAGCCTTCACAAGGCTCAATTTTTATAGTGCTACGGTCAGATTTTATGGGAATGAAAAAACACCTCTATCATTCAGTCACCGAATTCAAGCCCTTGTGGCCACCTGTTAGGAATTGGATGTCGGGTAATGTTGGACGAGTAGGGAGTTACCAGACATAAATCACTGGCAGGAATTAATTATTTTTTTGTTTTCCTGTGATACCTAGCAGATTTTCCAGTGATGTGTTTTGGGTGTCATGAGAAAAATAAAGCAAAATGCCTGCCTGAGCAGCCATTTTGCTTTTCAAAATGCACTACAATTTGCTGAGCAGAAACAGCACTGGATAAGGTGCCCTTAGCATACACTAGAAATTTCTGTGGGTGCTTTTGCAGACAAGAGAAATAAGCTGTATATTGGCAAGGAAGGACACTATTTCTGAAGCACCTCAGAAACAAACAACAAGCACCCTATCTAGGTACTAGTTAGCTATGCTAGGTAGAGAAGAAGAAAAATGACGAAAAGTGGAAACCAAACTGCAAGGCCGATGCTCATCTAGCCTGTTACCCCCAATAATTCTGGACTGTCTTTATTAACTCCCAAGGCTTGTTGCAACAAATGGAGGGTCCCCTCTCTCCTCAGGTCTCCATATAGATCACTTGCATTTTCTTACCTTCATCGTTACATCACTGGGTATTCTACATAGCGTAAAGAGTTTTTTTGCTTTTAATTGGGATGGTTCGTGTGGTGGTTGATTATAAAAGAGATCTGTGGCTGGGCCACATGAAACGGATTTCCTTATAGATTGTGGATTTTGTTCAGCGGTGATTGCGGAACTAATGCAAGTTTTGGGGTGTAGTCTTTGGATCCTCTAAGCCTTGCCAATTTTCATGTATGAACACAGGTGAAGAAAGTACAATCAATAGTTGCAGAAAATCTCATGGAGTCGCGGGTGATCAGTTGGACATTATGATATAGAGCTAGTCTGGGTTTCCAAAATAAACGGTAGACTAATAAGTTGCTTTCTGTAGCGTGCCTTGAACATAAAAACTTAGGGGACTGATACTAGATTCTATGTCTGGGTCAGTGCTGGTTCACATAACATGGGATGTTTGCATCAGTGTGGGCATCGGTTTTTTTTTGAAAACTGCTGGACCTGGTTATGACCAAAATGTTTTTAAATTAAAAATCCGGTTTTCTATATATTTTTATTTTATTTTATTTTTTTATGCCAGGCCAGGGTACCAACTTTTTAAAAAAATAATTTAAACCGGTTCTCACGAGGCCAATTCTCACAGATTTTATAACAATTGATTATCCTTGGCCGGTTCTCACAAACCGGTTATGACCTTTTTTCAATTCAATTTTTAAAAAATTAACTTAATTTTTTTTGTGTAACATTAATAAGGTGGCAGAAACTATCATTTTACTTAAAGCTCACAAAAATTAACTTGTCTAGATTTTCAATTTGCAACATATATTTCCTAGGTTAGTGAGAAATTCAGCTAAAGAAAATATTCTTTCTATTTCAATTTGTGAATCAACAATCTTAAAAATTTGTCAAGTAAAAAAACCAATAGTAGGAAACATTGCTTCATATTTATTCCACCAAAGAAGTGGACAATTGATCACTTTAATATATAATTGGTAATGTTTGAAAAGTAACAACTCCCTTTTCACAAGGTCTTCTACTAATTCACTTGTACTTACAATTTGCTCGAAGATGTCCAAACTGTAGTCCTCATAAGAAATACTTTCATCAGCAGAACTTTTGACAAAAGGATGCAAATGTTCATAACATTTTGCCAACATAAGATATAAAGATTTTTTGTCATATTTTTGCACAACAACACTCCTTAGTGGTCTCTTCCAACAAATGAAGACATTATATGAAGGCTTTTAAATCTAGGATCAAATATTTAAAAAACCATGTTGTGTGTGTGTGTGTTTTTATTTCTCATATGTTTTTAGGAATGAAAGGAAAGAATCTAGTACACATAAACCTCCTTTCTAATGTTCGAGGCTAAAAGAGCTAATTTTTCAACAAGACCAGGTTCATCTTCTATTCAAAAGCAGCCAAAGGTGCATTATCTTCTTTTAGTTTCAAACTCAAGGAAATTGAAGAATTTAAAACATTAGTAAGTCGTTAATGTCCATGGGATTGGTTTACAACATAGGCAATGACAATGGGAGTAAGATAGACCAGAATATTTGAGAAATTTGCTATGTTAGAATAAGTGGCATTTGTCTAGTAACTTTCATAGCAGTCTATTTGCTTTAATAGAGCACAATAGCAACTCAAAACAATAATGCCTCTTGAAACATTATTATTTTACTAGCAAACCTTCAAAACAATAACAAGAATATTAGTACCAAATTAGATTTTGAAATATCAAAAAGGCAAGATGAAGTGAATTTTTTTAAAAAGATAAACAATAAACAATACCTTGTTTTCACTACTATGTTCAATTTTCTTGGGCATAAACTAGCTTCAACACAAACTTTCTCCCATTCTTGCCTACCCTTCCCAGATTTTTTGGCTAAGTAATGCACTTTTGTAGATCTGTTTATATAGACTTAATAGAGACACATTTAAAATTTCTACATACTTTTTCATTTGTTGAACCATGTTGACATGCCTTGGAAAAAACATGACCAATTTAACACTTCCCTTGAAAAATTTCCTCCAAACCAAAACATTCACAACTAACAACAAATGTCAATGCATTAGTCATTGCATTGAAAATCCGACCCTTCATCTTTGACATAAACAATGATCTTTCTTCTCAAAGCATATTTGTTTAACAATTCTATCAAATTTCAAACTAATGCTTGTCGTGTAATAATTGTCACTTCAAAGAGGCCAATTGTAACATGTTTAGGTTGCTAATCACTTCCTAAAAAATTAATAACCAATGTAAGCACATCATATGCCCTTTTGGACATTTAAAGATCAAAGCTAGTAATTGCAAAATAACATTATGTTAATGTACAAAAAACATAAAGATTTTTTGTTTTCTCCACTAAACTTGGTAATATATCTTGTGAGAATTGCTTTCTAGAAAGAAAATTAATTTTTGAACATAGGTGCAAAGCTAAATTTGTAGCTAGACATTTTCCACAAATTGAATAGGCAAGTTATTTTTCATAATAAAAAGACCAAGATCTTCTAAAAATTCTTTTTGCTACATATCATCTTTTTTGAAATAATCTTTTGTAACAAAAATTTTGGAAATAGAATTTCCAAACATGTTTGCCCTTTTCTTTGTTGGTTGTCTTCCTTCTTTTCTTGTTAACAAATTGTTCATTCCTCCTCAAAGATCTTGGCAATTAGACCATGATTTGCATCAACATGTTTTTTTAAGATGTTATTCCATTGGTTTTATAATATGAAATTACTCCTGTTCTAAATTGTGTTCTTGGATTTGTGGCATTTATTAAATTATTGTGACAAAGTATACAAGTCATAATTTATGGATATTTTTAAGATCAACATTTGTATTATCATTAACACAATAAAAAGACCAACATAATGAACTTCTTCCAAGGGGTTTTTAAGCTTTCCTTTGCACATGTAAATTTTTATGTTATTATACATTAATTGTTCATTTTTACCCTCTAGATTTTTGTTTATTTTTATTTGCATAGTTGGGTTCTTGTCACATGTTTCTTCCATTATTACATCATTTATGAGACTCCACATGTTTCATTTACACTAATTCTATTTTCATTTTCAAATGACTAATTGATTAACAATTTCATAAAATAGTATAAAGAAAATTGAATTTTTTTTTCTAGATTTTACCAAATAAATGGAAATAAACTGAAACAATACCACAACTTCAAAAGGTGAGCAAACATTTTTGAACAAATTTAAAGCACAAAAAACAACATTTATAAATAAAAATGTTAAAGTAAAAGGTTCGGGGTTTAAATGACGCACTCCCAAGTCCCAAATTAGTTCCAAGTTGGGACCAACACTTTCAAGTTGCGAAAATGTGAGGGATTTGAGACATGTTCCCAGCTTCCAGCACTAAGCATGTTGGAAGCTCCAGGATTAGACTAGGAAGAGGGACAAGTTACTTAGTTATGCGATCCTGCATCCAAAACTAACCACAAGTTGGTTAGAACTCATTCTGCACCTTTTTGGTGTTGGGACAAGCCACGGGCAACCTTGGATTCACTTGACTCACTAAAGCCCGGACTTGGGGGAAACCACCACCTTCCCCCATATAGTATTCTCTGCAGTTCTCCGTCGCACTTGTATCCAAATGGCTCTTTTTCTTGGGACTCCCAAAGTGGAGTCCTAAAACTGTCTCGGTTTGGACTCCTGGGATTTTGGGCGCTCATAATTTCTCGCCCCGAACTTGGATTGGGATGAGGTCTGAACCAAAGTTGTAGCTCTCCTCGAGAGTTTTCCAATGGTATGTCGCACTTCACCTGCATGCACCGAAATTAGGTCGATTCCCGACTTTTGGTGGTTGGGAGTCAAATTGCTAGTTTGATTCCCGGCCCTTCTTTCGACCATAACTTGTGCTGCAAATGTCCAAATGGCTCATGTGAGGACATTTTGGACATCTACACTTCAAGACCTTTCTAACAGTATAAATAACGCCTCAATGCAAGGTGTTTTGACCCTTGCAATCACGCTCTGAGTTTTCGGGAGTCCCGGAGGACTCCCAAGTCCCATTTTCGGGAGTGTGAATGGCAACCTCATAACTCCTTCAAAGTGGGGTTGCGACATTAAGGTTTAGAAATTTATTACAAAATTTGATTCATTTTTTTTTTCAACATCATGCAAAAAAGGAATTGTTTGGAAAAATAGAGATGTTCAATTTTGGTTATGGTATTTTTAAAAAAAAGATCAATTGTACGAATGTTGTACAATATGCAAAGTTCCTACAACACAAACATACAAGATTTTAAACATTTAATTGAATAGTTGCAAACTTTAAAAAAAAAACAAAAAAATAGTTTGGAAATAAACCAAAAAAAAATTAAAAAAAAAAACCCCACCAAAAAAATGGAATTGGTTGGTTCAAATGCTCCACGCTCTACCACCTGCACATGCACACTAAAATCATGGGTGCTTCTGCACATGCACACCGAAATCATGGGTGGAAGCACTGAGTACAACTCAAGCAACAAAGGAAGCGGCAAAGTAACAACAAAGGGCTAGGGGGGTGCACAGTTGGTATTTAAAAAATAATGACAGTGATGTAATAGTAACAAGCACCAAAGTAGCAAATGTAAGGTACAACAAACAACAAAACGACACGCATAAGCATCGAAATAGGCATCAACAAAGCAATGAAGCAATAAGTGACGAAGTACTAAGCAACAAAACAATTGACGCACTCCCAATTCCTTAAAGGGACTCAAATGTGAGCCTAAGTAGAAAGCAGCGGAATAAGGAGGAGTCGGAGCACGCTCCTTAGATCATAACACTTTGAGGGGTAGAGGGGCGTGTTGGAGCTCTGGGATGGGACTAGGAAGAGTTGACAAGCTTCACTCACTCACACGGGCTTACACACAACCCACACAAAGTGATTAGTGCATAGTTAGAGCACCCTTAGTGTTTAGGACGAGCCACGGGCAACACGGACACACGAAACTCACCACGGCCCGGACTTGGGGGAAGCCACCACCTTCCCCCTTATAATATACTCTGCAGCTCTCCATGGAGGCTATATCCAAATGGCTATTTTTCCCGGGACTCCCAAGTGGGAGTCTCGAAATCGCGCCAAATGGGACTCCTGTGACTTTGGAGTCCCATAACTTTGCGAGCAGACCTCGGATCGCGATGCGGTCTGAAGCAAAATTGTAGCTCTTGTCGAGAGCTTTCCAACGATATGTGGCACGCCCCCTGCAACTAAGTAAATCAGGTCGATTCTCGACTTTTTGTGGTCGGGAGTCAAACTGGCAGTTTGACTCCTGGCAGTTCGACTCCCGGCCCTTCTTTTGGCCATAACTTGTGTTTCAGATGTCCAAATGAGCAATGTAAGCCCATTTTAGACATCTACGCTTCAAGAGCTTTTCAATAATATAAAGAACTTCACAAGACATTGAGGTTTGACCCCTGCAATCGTTCTCTAAAGTTTCGGGAGTCCACCGGGACTCCATCTCCCAAAGTGAGATTGCCTTGGGAGTGTGAGGGTTCACTCCCTCACATTTTTTTAACACTCCCGGGAGTATGTGATGTGACTCCCGGGCTTCCTCTTGCCTTAACTCCCGGACTTCCTCTTGCCTTAGCTCCCGGGCTTCCTCTTGCCACAACCTTGCAACCCCTTTGCCTTGGTCGCGAGCCCAAAGCTAGGGTTGCGACAATAATGAAACAATAAGCAACGAAATGGGGAAGCAGCAAATGGTTTAGCCACAAGCAATAAGCGATAAAATAACAAGCAACAAGTGGTAGAATAACAAGTAATAAATGGTGGAATAGTAACCAACAAACGACAAACAACAAAGCAATAACAAGTGACAAGTGATGAAGCAATAAGCAAGTGGCGAAACAATAATCAAGTGACAAAGCAGTAACAAGCATCGAAGTTGCAAGAACAAAAGAAACTAAATCCTAAATGCAAAATTAAGAAAACAAAATGAAAGAAAAAAAGCTCCTGCAAAACCACAAACAATGCAAATTAAACACACAAATTGGGAGCGTCAAGAATGGGTGCTCCCTTTTATCTTAGGGTAGGGAGTTGTTGCAACTTGCAATGTGGTGCAGCTAAGAACCCTAAACCCTAAACTTTTCTACCTACTTTGGCTCGTGGTTTTGGATCCTCTACTTAGACACTAAACATTAGACGCCTAATATCTAGACCCAGGCCTGACCCTGAGAACAGGACTTAGACCCAAAAAGAAACCCCTTGGTTCTCAACATTGAAACTATTCATGTTATGACCGGCTCTCAACATTGCCAGTTCTCATACAAGTGAGAACTGGTGATCAAGGTATCACAATGAGTATCACCTGGGCTGATGCCCAGACAGGTTCAGATTGGGATACTCGGATGATGCCTAGGTGATATCTGGGGGAATTTTTGATACCTGCCCAACATTGTTTGCATACTGCATACATTGTGTTAGAAAAACTAAAATGGGCATATCCTGGATTCACATAGGAAAAAAAACTTCACTTCATATAATCTTGGACTAAACCTGGTGGTGGGAAAATGGAAGTATTAAACCACAAAATTGTGATCTCTTTTGATTGGAATGTTGGGTTTCAATTTCCTGTCTTTTCAGGGCTAGAGTGTTCAAGGGACACTCAATTTGATGTTTGTTTGAACTTATTTTATTTTATTGTTTGTTGAAGCAAACGGACAAAATCCATTGCAAAGAGCGAACACTCCAAATAAAATGGATTTTTTTTCAAGACTGACAAACTGATGTTGTTGACCAACCTCCTTAATGCAGAGTTGGATGATTGGGAACTGTAGGGGGGTTGGTGTGGGTGTGAGATTTCCCATGCGACCATGCGGTAGTTGGAAAAATTGGCCCATGTCAGATGAAAAGTCGGCTTTGAAGCTGATATTAATAACTCACAAGGCAGGAATATAGGATTTGAAAACATTGAAAGCAAGTTGAGTCTAACAACTGTTGGGTGCTGTAGATTGTTGGATGTAGCTTTAGACGGCACCTCCCCCAACCCAATAGATTAAGACTCTGGCATCTCACACAACTTGTGCATAACATGTATGTAGCTGTATGTACCAAATTTCATAAAGGAAATACTGCTGATCATACGCTGTGTACAATCTCTACGAAGTTCTTCCAGATCATATGAGCAATTGGAAAACAATTAATCCCCACACCTAAACCCCAATGGATCATCGCATCAAAATACAAATTGTAATATAATACAAACTGCACCAATGATGGGCCAAAACCCTGAATGTAAGTACGAGGACGAGGTTGCCAGCTTGAAAATGTATTCAGAAAAGCTCCTCGCACTTTTACATATCTTCATGCATACTACATGCCAGAGGTAAATACTAGTTCACTAAGGCAACCCTTCAAGACAATTCAAAGCACCGATTTGAACAATTTCAACCAATTGAAGACTCCTTTTCTAACAATCTGATTGGCCACATAGACTTTTTTCATACCTAGGCACAAGCCTATTTTACAGATTGTGTATATTTGAATTGGGTACCTATTCATTAGGTGCATTATTTCAACTACTTACATGACAATGTCCTACCTTGCTTTTGCTCTCCTTTCACCAAGCACCCATGTTCATGCCTAGTGAGCCAACTTGTAGAACAACTTACATGGCAATGCCCACCTGGCGTTTACTCTCCTTTCACCAAGCACCCATGTTCATGCGTAGTGAACCAACTTGAAGGTGAATGGCGCCTACCACCAACCTACATTTAGATGTCACCACCAATCACCACTCACTTCTTCAGTTTTGGAAACATGGACGCATAGTAGTCAGAGAAATTTGAAGAAACAATGAGGGAGATCTGCTAGTCCAATGTAGACAAGGAAAGGTATTCAGTGAGTAAAGCTGGGACCCGCACTGACAGGTGCAGGGAGGCAAAATTATGAATGGGCCTCACTTTCCACCAGTCCTCCTGTCTTGCCCTTAGTTTGTTGATTCGACCAACATGTTTCCTCTGAACGAAAATGAGAAAATTTCTTCATAGATATTACAGTAACCATCAAAGCCCTCCAGGTTCCTACACGTAAAATACACTGGGTACCTTAACCTGAATATCAGTGCACATGAGTAAGGGTGGAAAGGGTTTGATTAACTAGAGAATGCATCTAGGGGCTACCCACTCTCCCTCTCTCAGGAAGTCATTACGGCGAGAGATACCTATGCCAAGCTCTCAGGGAGTCACTAGGCCCAGGTAGAAGTCAAGGCCTATTGGCGAACTGTTGCAGAATGCACAACTTAAGGGGTGTTCTCTAGCGTAAAGAACACTAGAATTTTTCTGGTGTATGTGGAGGGGTGCCTTATTCTCAATAAAATTTCTGCCTCCACAGTGTAAAGTACATGGAGAAGATTCTTAATTAAATGCATTTGGAGGGTACCCCATATTGGAGAATATTCCTCCTAGATGAGAAGGATATTATTCCTACTATTTAAAGAGTGAGAGGCAATTTATGCCTACCAATAAGTGTAAGATTCCTCTCACACTTAAGAAGTAGGTGTTAGAACCCTCCCCTTCCTATCCCTTGTGATCTTCATATATTTACACTTATGTTAATTTTGCATTATGCTTTAGTATGGGTAAAATCGTTAGGTGGGGACATTCTCAAAATAAGGTGCCTAAGATGAAGTGATAGAACATTCTCAAAATAAGAGGCCTATGGGATTCCAAAAATATGGAGACTAATGTCCCAAAATGTGGGGCCTGATGTCCCCAAATGTGCGACTGGACTTTGCCCTTGACAACACATCAAAGGCCCCTGGCACCAACCGTGGGGCTTTACTCTACACTTAACTGTCTTTAATTCAACTGGTACTTGTCAAAAATCGGCGAAGTAAATTATAGTTCCCCGGGAAGAGGGAAGGCGGTTCCAACTTCCAACTTCCCGCCTTCTAGAGCCGTGTGATCCCATTACCGGACAGACCTGCAGGAACTCTTTGGGTGCCGGAACTGGCCGGCACGTACCACGCCCGGCCGGCCGGAGTGGCAAGCTTTTTTCTGACGGACGCGCCGGAGGCTCAGGTATATATCCTTCCGCACGACCGCGCTCAAATGTCGCCGCCAACTCCTCCGCCTTCTTCTCCTCACACTCGTCCTCGTCCTCCTCCACCATTTTCCCCTGCTGCAGCTGCATTGCACTCATCTGCCAGCTGCTGGCACGCAAGACAGCCAGGCACTCAGTCAGTTCGCTCTAGTGAGCCCGCCTTCGTCTCCACACAACACTCACCTCAATACGTAAGCTTTCTATTCTGGCGCATGTCTGTCCATGAGCGGCGTGTGTCTGCCGATTTCCTGAAAGCTCCTAGTTCTTGTTTTCTCGTCATTGCAATTCCTAGGAATTTTGTTTAGATCGTCGTATCTTTTTTTATACGTTTGTTACTTGGATCTAATTATTGCATCTGGGACTTGATCAGTTGCAGTTCCTTTTACTATGGGAATGCAGGTGATGCCTAGCTTCAGGTTATAGCTTGATCTGGTAGCATTTCTTTCGTCATTTTGCTTTAGATCGTTCGCGAGCTAACCGACTTCCGTTCTTCTTTGCAACGAGCTCGATCTTGAGTACTACAGGATCCCACATTAGTGTAGTTATCTAATTTGTTTCAGTAGTGAGTGTATAATGTGCAGCGAAATGAAGCAGCTCATGGCCACAATCCTGCGAGCTCTAGTCTTCGTTTTGGCTCTGACTGCGTGCGCCCGTCAGGCGCAAGCTCAGGTTTCTGGCCTCTACACTGGTGATCCAACATGGACCAACGCACATGCAACATTCTATGGAGGAAGCGATGCAACGGGTACTCAAGGTAGTGCATACTAGTGCCATTCCGATCCCTGCAGATTTGTTCTACTAGCTTGATCTGGCAGTGAATTTGTCTGTGATCTGCAGCAGCAGGACGTATAGCTAGCGAAGTGTATAGTGTTGTTTTCTGAAGCGTGCGTCGTGTACATGACTGAAATGGGTTGGTGTGGCGAACTGCTGCTGCAGGAGGTGCTTGCGGTTATGGGAACTTGTACAGTCAGGGCTATGGAACCAACACAGCAGCTCTGAGCACGGCTCTCTTCAACAACGGCTTGAGCTGCGGAGCGTGCTTTGAGCTCCAATGCAACGAGCCTCGATGGTGTGTACCGGGCGCGACAGTGACTGTGACAGCCACCAACTTCTGTCCTCCCAATCCTTATTTGCCCAACGACAACGGTGGATGGTGCAACATGCCCCTCCAGCATTTCGACATGGCTGTTCCTGCTTACCAACAGATTGCAATCTACCAAGCTGGAATCGTACCCGTTCTCTACCGCAGGTGAACTAGTACTTCTGCAGCCATGACTTAGTATATCTTTCCATTAGGCTGCTGTGATCACAGATTCTGTGAGCTTTCCATTAAGCTTTTCCAACTAGCTGTGCTCACAATCATCTCACAGCTCTACCGGTCAAACATTCCCCAATTGCAGGAGCTCTGAGTCAAACTGTGACTCAACATCATCTGTCCCTTTTTTCTTGAGAGCATGTGTTCCCAGAGTTCCTAACATGATTAATTGCATTCTGTCCCTGCAGCAAGAAACAAGGCCCCTTGTCAATGCCTTTCCATTAGGTTGCTGTGATCACAGCTACACACAATGTGCTATGATCACAGCAGCCTAACGGAAAGAGGCCTTTAATAGTTTGCTATAAGCCAAATCTTTGCATTTCTTTGTTCTAGCTAGGAATCAATTTCGCTGCCTATTGTTTCAGACTTGGGAAAGGTAGCTTTCCCAGAGCTCTAGTTTGAAGCTGCTTTGGATTCTCCTGTTCAGATTTCAAGGACTTGGGGAAGTCTAGTTTTTGTTCCAGGGCTTTCAAGCTTCGGATTTGCTCTTATAGTCTTGTTGTAATTGAGCTGTTGCTGTTGCAGGGTGCCTTGTGTGAAAACTGGAGGGGTGCATTTCACCATTAATGGAAACCCCTACTTTCTTCTGGTGCTGGTGACGAATGTGGGTGGAGCAGGGGATGTACAGACCGTGTCATGCAAGGGGGATAAGCCTGGCAGCTGGTGGTACCCAATGCAAAGAAACTGGGGCCAGAACTGGCAGTACAGTGGCAATGCCATGGATGGCCAAGCCTTGTCTTTCATGATCACTACTAGCGATGGCAGGACCTTAACCTCACCAGATGTTGCTCCCTCAAACTGGCAGTTTGGCCAAACTTTTGAAGGTGCCCAGTTCTAGCACTTGGAGCAAGCAAAAGTAGGGACCTATGTGCCTGGCTGAGCAGCAGAATCTGTCAATGATCTCACACAGACTATGTAGTTCTTCTGGTGATTGATGGGTGAAAGCATGAGAAAGTGGACAATTTCAGTGTTTTCATGCCTGGCAAGCAAATCTGGACCATTATGCAATAGGGTAACACTCAGGCTTGGAAATCCACAAATCAACGCTATTCTGGATGAAAAATAGGGTCTTGGGAAGTATCATTTGGTTACTTATATGGAGGATGTGATGGTAGTGTAGCAACTTGTCATCCGCCTTCATAGATATTTAAGTGATATTAGTGCTGTGAACTACAAATAAGGTTTTGGCTTTTAAAAACAAATTATTGGCTGGTTGCTGGGGTGGCTAAAATTAAAGCTACCCGCTCCAGAACTTTTTAGCAAATGTTTTCTTGACAACTGATTATTTAACTTGGGTTTCCATAATATTTTAATAGGTAGTAGGATATGGAAATTATGGGAGTTTTATCCCTTCTGCCTTAAGTAGTAGAGAACTTTTCTAAATTTTGAACCATTGTTTTATTTGTGGAAACGTGGAAACTCTCTCTCTCAAAATATTGTGTTTCTAAAAACTTTCTGTTTGGACTTTGGTTTGATATTTTGCTATTGGGTTTGAGATGACCCTCTGTGTTTGTGCCAAAGTCTGTTGCAAAGTAAACTGTACATCTATTGACAGAATGGAATCGAAGTGGCAATATCTTCAAATCTTTGGAACAGCTGACCAATTATAATTGCAGTACCTGACCTTCTTGTTAGATTTAGCGGAAATTAGTTAAAAAATTGAATGAAAAGAATTTTCAGAATTTTCAATAAAATCCAGATGCATTATATGAAAATTTATAATACATATAAATGAATGTTCTAAAAGTGAAGACAAAATCTAGTGCAAATTAAAGACTATAGCTCTATTTTTGAATGATAATCTCAAGATACCTTATGGAAGAATTGTATCAATGATAAAACATTTGACAAAAGACATAGATCAAAAAATTAGAGTTGAAATATTTGAGAAGCCCTTGTGTCAAACTTTAAAAATTCCAATTTAAATGCTGAAATTGCCTTATAGCTTTAAATTAATTGGTCTTGACACTTGCTTGTGGTAACTGACCTTCCCTTTCGATAATACCCAAACTTAAAATCCTATCACCTGTATAAAGAGAATTAATGAACCCAGATGAAAAGTATAGATGATGATATAATCAATTAGTGTAATGTATAAGTCAAACATATAATCCTGATTTAAAAACTTGGAGAAAACTTGAACAAATGATTCATATCATACTAGTCAAAAACTTGCTTACCTATTATTGACAAATTGACATACACAATAATGTAATGTGTGAGAAGAACCCAAATAGATAGTCATTTGTATTTTGTTTATTTCATCAATGTGCTTAAATGGATTGCATTGTAAATATATTTATAAATTTTATCCCTATGCCAAAACATGGCATCCATGACTAAAACAATACAACTACACATGACATAAATGACCAAATATGATATAAATGACAAGTTCAATTCAATTAAATATGATATTATTAGTAGCCTGATCGAAAGGACCAATCATGAATGTGATACCACACCACCTCACAAAATGCATTGTTCAATATCTTATTAGACCTCACAAGTAAACAAAACATTTATTTCTAGTATTTCACATTTAAGGGATAGTTTACAAACAAAAATGCACTCAAAGGGCGACTTTAGATGAGGGTCCAAGGTCTAGGGACCAATGAATTCAAGTAATCTTATTGGTTAAAAGCTTTAAATTGGTCCCAAGGCCTTTAGATGAGGGTGCAAGACCAAAAAGTGGTAATTTGAGGCTAAATCTACATGGCACCTGTTTTGGAGAGAAAATCAATTGGTTTGGACCAAAAAAACAATGCTAAAAGGAGAGCTTTTAATTTGGAGAACCAAGAATCAGGCTAGGGACCAAGGTATAGTCCAACTCAAGGATTCAATTTGCTTCAAACCAGTCCAAATTGGTTCCTAGGACCTGGGACCCTCGTCTAAAGTGGGCCTAAGTTTCCATTTGAATAAGGCTTCCAATTCAGCTTGAAGACAAGGGGCGGGGGGATGGATGCAATGCAGTTTCAATGAGGTTGAGTTTATGAGTCTACCTCAACCTCTTGATTTATGTTTTTGATTTTTTCAGTTTTAAAGAACCACATGACAATTTAAAATGAGAAAGGTACACGTTGCCTTGGATAATGATACCCTCATTTTTTGATAACTATAAGTTTGGTGACAATGAACAAACTTTGGTCAAGGCTTGAAGGGAAGCTTTCAAATGGTGTAGGTTCACTCTTCAAGGGGAGTACGTGTCAACCGTTGTTAAATGTGTCAAAGATGTCAAATGGATTAAATGTCACATGTGTGAAGATTATACACATGTCAACAAACGAGCATAATCTGAACAAGAGATTTTTTATCACGTTGATGTAACCTTGCAATTGTAGGAGACTTGTAGCTAGTAGCATTTGAATGCTACGTTGGCCATAGCTAGAAGAGATTTTTAGATATGTTGACGTAACCTTGCACTTATTGTAGAGTTTTTTGGGTTATATTGATGTAATTTCACACTTGCACTTGTAAACTAGTAGCCTTATATACTAGCTTGGCACTTGTAAGTAGTTGATTTGTGATCTGCTAGAGCTACTACCTTTTCTCCTAGTAACTAACTTTGTGTTTAGTGACTATCTTGGCTTCTTTACCAAGAAGAGTCCATAAGTCTGATATGATGTGTCAACATTGTTGTGAGGTCCAGCTATGCCTCTACTATTAGTAGTCACATGTGTGCAAATGCACCAGCGCATGTTAGTCATCAAAATGTGGATGCCTGCAACCATAGATCTTCACAACTAAACACACAAGTATAATTGCTTCATATTAGCATTGTTCACAGGAGTGTGCGAATCCTGCTTCATTCTCACAACCATAATGCATCCAAGTTCTAACTAATGTTGGAAGCAAACATATAAACAAATCTCATTGTCCCCAATTTCAGAGGGCACCTTGTACTCATGTCGTGACTCATGGGGGTTTTTGAGTACACACTTAAGTCAAGTAGAGTACATATCCTTGACAACAGTCACTGAACATAAGAGATTTGAAAATTTCCCTTGAGGTCAGATTGTATCCTGATCTGCAGAAGGAACAACCAGAGGCATTTGAAGTGGTTGAGGTGAATCTATTACAAACACCAGAAAATTGTGTTCAAAACTAATTACTCTTCTGTCAATTGCTATCACATGCAGGAACTTGGATACAGATGGATTCAGTTCAGGTTGTATGATCCTCTGCATAAGGAACAACCAGAGGCATTAGAAGAGATGGACAAGGTGATTGTAGTAGTAGACCAGCAAAAAAATGTGGTCAGAACTAATTTACCTTCTGTCTTTATTAGCACATGGAAATTGGATACAGATCTTGGGTGTAGGGTTTAGGTTTGTAGGGTTTACACCCAGTAAACAATCAGCACGTCAAGCTTACACTTCAGCAAATATGAAGTGAAGAGCTCCACTTGCTAAAAACTGGTTTTTGACTCAATGGGTCACAGTGGTGAAAAATATATTCCACTACCTCTCAACAGCCATGATGAAATAACAAATCCAGCAGAAGTTGCACAACTAATATAGAATTTCCAGTCTCCATATCTATCTTGGTATTCTGTCATAGTATGCTGAACCCTAAATCTCTAGCACCTCAGCTGGAGGTTGCATTTATCTAAGGTTGCACGAACAGTTCTCCTCACAGCTCATCAGAATGATCTTCTCCTCCAAATCTTTGTACATGCAGCTTAATATAAGGGTTGTCCCAAAATCTGTTGAATGAATTTGGTTCAATGACATGGTTCGAATCAGAGGGTGGAATTTGCACCCACAAAAATAAATTATGAATTAGCTGAAGGAGGAGCCTGATCTTGCCTGCTGAATAATGATTCAAGTCCTACTCTGCCCCATGGCCGGTTGTGGAAATTTGGAAATCATAAATTTGGTGAGATTTCAATAAAAATTGGATCCTTCATACGTTTCACCATAGCCCCAGTATGCAGGTGCCACATTCATGGATGTGAGAGTACTACCATCACCAGTGGTGAGCATGAAGGATAAGCTCTGACCAACCAAGTTGGCGTTGGTCTGCCATTTTTGGCCCCAGTTCCTTGACATTGATAGCCATCCTGTGTTGGAGCCCTTGATGGACACACTATGTACATCTCCAGATCCCCCTACATTTGTGATCAGAACCAGGCTGAAGTAGGAACTTCCACTCATGGTGAATTTAATGCCCCCATACTTGATGCATGTCACCCTGCACCAACATGATTTTCCATCCAGTTCACAAAGACTGAACATTCTCTGCACTATCAGACTTTGATCAAAGGAGGGTTCTTGCTTGTGAGTGGCCCAGACCTTTGGTGGTAGGTAAAGCCCCAGGCCCATGACATAGGCATACTATGACATGGGCCTCCTAGTCTTGTGAGACTTACCTATGTTTAGTCTTAAGAAGCAGGTGTAAGAACCCTTCCCCATCAACCTAAGCCTCATGCTTTTCCTAAATGTTTTGGTTCATGATAACCTTTGCCTCATGCCTTACAGTACAATGGCTAAAGTAAACAACTACTTATAGGTGTAAGATCCATCCCATACTTGAGAATAGGTGTAAAAACCCTGGACCTGGTCCTACACCCCGTGATCTACCTATTTTTAGGTTATGATGACCTTTGCCTCCTGCTTTACAATGGGTAAAGGCGATGGGTGAGGGACATTCCCAAACATAAGGGGCCTAGGACAATGTGAAAATGGGGGTGTGGACTTGACTGTTGCCTTCGTCATAGGCCCCTTACTTTTGAGAATGCACCCACCTGGGGGAGCTTTTACCCTGCACAAAGAGCTTCAGGAAACTCATGTAGTGGATTGTACAAGGCATTTGGAGCTAGGGACGGAATCTATAGTACCTTTGATAACTCACAGGCACGATCCCGCCCCGGTACACAGCAATTTGCAGAAACGCAGGCATGGCCATATCGAAATGCTGGAGCGGCCAGTTGCACCACCCGCCATTGTCGTTGGGGAGACTGGGATTGGGGGGACAGAAATTTGTTGCTGTCACCGTTACCGATCTGCCCGGCAAGCACCACTGGCTCCCTTGACATATAACCTGGAAGCAAGCTCCACAGGACAGGCCTTGGTTGAAGAGTGCGCTGCTTAGAGCCGCTGTGTTAGTCCCGTACCCTGAGTTGTACAGGTTTCCATACCCACAAGCACCGCCTGTTGATGCAGATCATGCGAACCCAGCAGGAATAATAATATGGGTTAGAATTCTCACAAAGCAATGATCCCAAGCTTCAGATGCTAACGCTTATCGTTTTGCAAAGCTAGCTAAGAATCGTAGGATGAAGAGTATATTGTGCACTCGGGTCGTATGTATCCTAGACAATGTTCTGTTCGCAACTTAGAGCAGAATATCCAGCCTTTCTCAGTATGTGACCCTGAAAACATATTTCTCACATCCAAGTTTAGTTATTTTCTTCCGACCCCACCTATAAATCTAAAACTCTGACTGCAAATAGTGGGAGACTACTAACAGCAACTCACCTGCAGCAACCCATCTGGGCCAATCAAACTATCTAGAAGCCAATCAACAGCAGGTGTTAGGCTTTGCTGTGCCTTTTTACCGGCAGCCCCAGCAAAGTGTGCAGAAATGCTGGGCCAAAACCATTTTGCTGAGCCAAACCGACTTATCTTCATCCAATTTAATTTGTAGGGTCACACTCTGAGCACCGGTGAAGTTGTTCTTAGACATCATAATTTTGCAGAGATTGCAGCAGGTCATGAGATGGGGGATATAGATATAGATGTAGTGTCTGTACCCTGAGTGCCCGCGGCGTCGCTGCCACCGTAGAAAGTCGCATGTGCATAGCTCCATCCATGCACCTGCTGCATCATGCAGGCTAACAAAATCGCCGCCAAAATGCCCGTCGCATATCCAGCCATTCTCTGCAGCATACCCAAACAAATCACCGTCTCCAATGTTCAGATCAAATATGGAAAAACACGCATCGATCACATTGACCATCTCATGATATAACTCATCTCATTTTGCAAAAAGAATTTCTTCAATAGTTTAGATTTAGAGCTGCGGGTTCTTTCTTTGCATTGTCAAGCTGCAGCTCTAAATCTAAACCCTGAAACCAATCGGTGTAGATCACCGTTTAATTCGAGCTCGCAGCTCAAATATCGACAATGACACATGAGCTCAAAGCTCAAGAATACTGACTAGCACCAGCGCTAGCTCCGAATTAGACAAACTATAAGGGTAGCACTAGAAGGCAAAAACAAAAAAGCAAGACAGAACCGCGACGTCAAACAAACTTACGAAGCTGACTACACTTGATCTGCGTCCCGCCGCGAACTGCTGCTGAATCATACGCTATGAAGAAACCTCAGCTGCCAGCAGATCCAAAACTGAAAACACCAGGACCTGAGAGATCGAGAAGCTAGTAAGGCACGAGCTGAATGCTCAGCTTGAGTGCTGAATCCCAAACCAGGCTAGTAGTGGAAAGCTGATCAAGATAAACTAGTACTGACTTGCGCGATCGAGGCGCGGAGGATCAGAGGCAACAATGCTCGCAACAACAACAGGAACTCTGGAGCTCTGCACCAGTGACACAGTGCAGATGCGCCTGCGAGAAGCTGAAGGCAGCAGTCGGCGGGCGAGGCACACAGACAGACGATGAGTGCACTGAGGCCAGGACTGGGACGCGGATTATATATTGCCAGTGGGGTAGGACGGGACGGTTATTGATTGAGTGTTGACTGTGGGAATCTGGAAACCACAGAACATCCAGTCCCTCTGAGCTTACTGCACAGCAGTGTTTTTCCTTTTTTTTTCAATTTTGTGATGTTGCTCAAATGGCAATTGTCCATAAGTGTAATTAGCCAGATTTGGCCGTATTGCAAATATGAAAGTAGAAAGTCTTAAGCACCCCTTCATATTGTAGGCACTTTGTGGCAATTTTTTTAAGATTTTCTTAAAAACAGGGAATTTGAAAGAGAATATTCCTTCTTTTTTTTTTTTTTGCACAGAATGGCCAAGATTCTCCACAAAAAAACTAATGCTGCGTAGGTACACAAAATATTCAAGAGGCTAGTTATTTAAAACTCACCTTGTCTTTGGGCTTTGGTTTGACCTTCTAATCCTTGCATTTCATCCATACATTCCAATTGGGGATAAAGTGCAAGGAGAAGGCAAATACTAAATAGTAGCAACAAATAAAATGTGGCATTAGGTTTGATGCATTTGCAATGCAGTGCCCAACATGAAAAAAATCAAAAAATTTTATTGCACCCACACAATGATAATTTAATGTTATAAATTTTTTAAATGGAATAATTTCAAAGAAAAAAATGTCATTTAATTGTAAAATCCTCCTTTTAATGCAAAGGTTCAAAGTTTAATATTTTTTAAAATTATTTTTGCTAACAAATGAAATAGATAAAAAATATATAAAACATTTAAATAATTTTAAAAAGTTAGTTGCCCTTAAAAAAAAATTGTTATAGGGAAAATAAAACTAAGTGCAATCCCAAATAAATTGATTTAGGGAATAATGTAAGTTCCCCATGGAATAAAATGTAATTATTAAAGAATAATAAGTTCCTTAGGTATGAAATGAAATACCTTGAAAAATAATTTGCACATAGAATAAGAAAAATACCCCGAGGCAAAGGGCAACTTCTCCAAGGAAAGGCCCAAGTTCCTTAGGGAAATATATATTTCAAAATATTTTGCAATTAGAAACATTTCAAATTTGTTTTATATAGGTTTGCAACCTATCATTGAAAAGGTTTCGAGGAGAATTACATCTTTGTAATTGGAAGCAATTCAATTAGAATTCATATGAAAAAGTTATGATCAGATAAAATTTTAAACACATTTATTCCGTAAGGAACATGGTTGTTTCCTAGGGCAACCTAGGACCATTTCTCTTCATGGGATAGGGTTGTTCCTTAGGGCAACTTAAACATGTTTTACCTCGAGGACATGGTTGCTCCCTAGGGCCAACCTAGCTAGTAAGGAGTTGGTCGGCCTTGAAGAATAACTATGTCCATGGGAAACAAATATGTTCAAAATTTTGTGTGATCATAACTTTTTCACATGAATTTTGATTGAAGTGCTTTTAACTACAAAGTTGTAGCTTTTCTAAAAGCTTTCTATTGATAGATTATAAGCTTATACAAAAATGAACATAAGATTGTTTTGATTGCAAAACATTTTGGAACATATGTTTCCCTAGGGAACTTGGGCCATACCCTGAGGAAGTTGTCTCTTTCCATAGGGAACATCATGTTTCAGGGAAAAGGAATTTAAGTTGTGTCGTGGAGCAATTTGAAGAACAATTATGTCCTTGAAGAGGAGTTTAAATTGCCCTAAGGAACAATTTAAACTTTTTTTTCCAAAAAAATAATCATGTCCTTAAGGAGGAGCTTAAGTTGCTTCAAGGACCCATTGAAACTTGTTTTCCCCAAGGAACAACCATGTCCCTAAGGAGAAGGAACTTAAGTTGGCCCCAAGGACCAACTTAAGCTTGTTTCCCCAAGAACAATCATGTCCTTGAAGAGAAAAATTTTAAATTGTCATGTGAAACAACTTAAACTTTTTTTCCTCAAGGAACAATCATGCCTTTAAGGAGCTTAAGTTGACCTGAGGAACAACTTAAGCCTTTTTTTTCCTTTAGAACATGGTTGATTTTAGTCCTAATTTAAGCCGTTGTTCCTTTAGGAACATGGTTGTTACTCAAGGAGCAATTTAAGCCCCTTTCTCCCTTGGGAACATGATTGTTCCCTGGGGCAACTTAATATGCCCTTGTTCCATTAGAACATGATTTTCTTCAAAGAAATTATTCTTGGGCAATTACCTTTAAAAAGTTGCCCAAATGCAATTTATTTTCATCCATTTTGTTTGTGGATGAAAAAAAAATTCAAAAAAAGGTTCAAACCTAAGACCTTTGGGATGTAAGTGAAATTCTAACCACTACATTAGTTTTTTTCCTTTGAAAATAATTTAAAAATAATTTAAACATTAATCGTTGTGTGGGTATAATTAAAAAAATCTGAATTTTGTTTTTGTTGAATGCTATATTGTATTGTATTATAATTGCATCAAACTCGATGGTTCATTTAATTCATTGCTATTGTTTAGTGTTTGCTTAAGGAGAAAGGGGGTGTGAAAGAAGGATAGTACTAAAAGTTAGGTTCATGGGTTGGTTTTACACATTTCAAAGACTTCAATAAGAAATGGATTTTAGTATGTTGTTCAAGAGGTTTGAACTTTGTGATGATAAAACAATAATTATGAGGCATTTGTTGAAAGCCCTAAGAAACCAACAAGAAAAACGGTGATGAAACCTTGGCAAACATCATTAAATAAAACATCCAAACAAGGGGGAAAGGAAGGAACAAACAAAGAGGACCAAATACAAGCTAAAAGGACAAAACCCTAAGTGACTCAGTAAGGGGTATAGGAACAAATCATGTTCCAAAGTTTTGCCCATTTAAAAAGCATATAAATTTTGTTTTTGGGAAACCTAAAAGAGCCCTCGTTTGCAATGATGGCACACCTCAAGATAAAGATGGCCTAAGTTTTATGTAATATCACTCACACCTTTTCTATAAAAAACATGCAAAATGACTTTAAGAGGGCCATTGGTGACCTTTGTTGGCCACACCATGTTAGTGCATGAATGAAAAAAATCCTTTGCTTGTTGGTGTAAACAACCAAGAACCTCTATGGCAAGGGGAAGAAATGCATACACTAAATGTCAATTATGGTAATTTTTTTTTCGTCTGAAATGTCATCATTATGATCACCTTGCAAGATGAAATAGCATTCAAAATCAAATCTACTTAGGTGGAATTAACAATGATAACATTGATCATGGTGTGAATGTCATCAATTGATAACATGATATCAATTTGACAACAAGAAAACTAAAAGGAGGATGAAAGAAAGACATGAGTTTGTTCACATGAAACTCCCTATCTCTTGTGATGGAGGTGAAGTCATCCCGAATGATGTTTGTAAGATTTAGTCCATTCCCTAGCATGGGAACAAAAAAAGGTGAGTTCACACAATTGCCTACAATATAAAATGATGCTTAAAACAAGACTATGATGCCAACGAATTCAAGGAATGGTCTCCAAATGTATTGTTCAAAGGTGTCTGATTAATAAGGTGGAGACCTTTGAGTGCATTAAAAGTGTTAGACTGGAGCTAATTGAAGAATATTGGCAAGTGAGTAATAAACTTGAACATATGTGTTCATTTCACCAATTTCTTCAAAGGAGAGACAGACTAGTAAATTTCCTGTTAAGGCCAGAGCAGTCCATTAGTGACCTAATCTGGGACTGGTAAGCGGTTATTGGGGTCCTCATGCCATGATCTAAGCTTGAGGACCTGATTATCATATGGTTCAACTTGTGACTATAAGAACAGTAAAAAGCTTAAAATAAGATTATTTGTTTAGTAATTTAGAGTTTTTGGAGGCATATGAACTAAAATCCTTGAATTACTTTAGGCTTACCAAAAAGAGTTCAGGCTCCAATTGGAATGAAAGCCCTTGGGGATTTGCCAGAAGAAAATATGTAGTCTTGCTTGGAGACCAATTGGAGAATGCAGAATAATAAGCTTAAACAGCAAAACTCACCAGCAGGACATGCTGTGGTGAACTTGGATCTACAAGTGCCTGGCAATTTTCAGCACTGGCCCTTGTTTCACTCGATCCTGCAGCCTGGAATTGGGCCCAGAGCTTATCCAGAATTTCAGCAACAATTCCTTATGTGTAGGTTGGTGGCAATTATCAGGTAGTCAACAGCATGATCCTACAAGCTATCCGGATGTCATTGAACATAACATATTGTATCTCTAAATAGAGTCAGCAGTTCAATATCATTGTTCCTTCCATTTTCAATTTGTGTGCAACAATGCATTTTACAACAAAAAATGAAATGCCATGAAGGGGGGCTGTCTTGGGACTGAACCATTATTGATAAATTAGCCAGTCATGAATAAGATTATCAATAAGGTTATTAATAATCTATCTAGCTGTTTGTACATTTTTTGAAAACAAACTAGAGAACCTACCCACCTGATGGGTAGCATCCCAAGAACTGCCAAGATCCTTGTGGGCCACATATTATTAGTTTGTAAAAATCTAATAACCTACTTGAATGATTGAAATTTTCATTCAAGTTGATTATCAATCCTTAAACCGTAAACATTCTACATTAGTGTTCCCTGGCGAATGTAGCAAACATCATTGGCCATCGCCAAGGATGTAAAACCCATTTTCTCAAATTTCAAATGGGATTGGCCTTCTACTTAATTATACAAGCAAAGGGTGCAAGAAAGGTGAGAGAGGGTGTGCAAGGTACATGAACCAGGGTTTCTTTTTCCAATTTTGTGATGTAGCCAAGGTGGTTATCATCTTGAAAGTGATTTAGCCAAATTTGGGCACATGTACTAATATGGAAGTAGGAAAAAATCAGAATTTGTCTATATTTTTGGCTACTTACTAGAACTAATAATACAAATCTGATAATTGGTAGATTTTTTTTTTCCGAAATCTGGCAAATTTGGGCCATTTTTTTCATGGGAAATCCGTCCTATAGGTGGAAATCATATTTTTCAGGTACGGATTTGGCGAAAATTCGCCAGTAAAAGAAACGTTGACATCATCCTCTAACACATTTAAGACACATAGGGATATGAAGGTCAAGGCTAAAACGCCCAGGCCATTTGTGCTAATTAAGTTTCATGCCTCCTATTCTGACACTTCAAGTTTCGATGTTCCTAAACCCTAAAAATTACCTGGTCAGTGGGGAGTATAATAGGCAGGTGTTTCTTTTTTTTGGGGGAAATTTTAATATTGATTCCTTGTGTAGTTCAAAACTTAATTTTAAAAAAAGAACCTGTTGTGAAAAAAGTTATAACTTGCCAACATTGGACCCAAATTGTTATTAGGTGAGTATTAGAAATTGCACCAAACCCCACTAGTTATCAGTGATTGTTCTTAGGGTTCAAAACCACAGTTCTTAAAAACTCAAAATCACCAGTTCTGATATAAAACTGCTGTCCTCAAACAATCTGAAATAGCCTAGTTAAATAACAACCCACAAAACCACTGGTTCTTTGCTCATTCTTTCATGAAACACACCAATGATCATTCGTTTGTTAGGGGGGGTTTTCAATAACTGGAACCAATGGTTGTTCGATTCTGATTTGTTTATTCAAACACCCACAACCTGCAGTTCTTTGATTTTGAAATGTTTGGAAAACCAGAACTGGGAGTTACTAACAAAATCAAATACCCACCCAACAAACACTACACAAAACCACATTTCATTCAGTGGAGAAAAATACAAGCCAGAACATTCTTTCATTTTGCTTATGTTTGTCATAAGATAGTACGAACCAAATAGGAGCAGATAATTCAGACTGAAAACAGAGGGAATATGAGATCAAGATGGAGCACATCACAGAGAGGTATTTAAAAATCTGTATGACTTATCATATGAGATCATATATGGTCGTACACCAAATGGAAACACTTAAACATAAAGAGCTTGAGAAACTATCAATCTGCCACCAGCATTGAAACAGGATGGAAGTGTGTGATTGCACATGGACCCTCTGGTGCTGAGGACCAGGGACTTCAGTACACACTTGCCAGAAAAGAAAGGGCCAGAGGGAACCGCCAGCCACCAGCACAGGATGAGGATGGATGGATGGTAGGTGGACAGGAAACACTTTTTCATTGGGCTCAGTTCCTTAGCTAACAACCGTGGTTAAATTTGCAACCTTTTTTACTAGCTACCTACTATCAACCCATTGGCTCATACCTACATATTAATCATATACATGTGCATGTACTTAGTAAGCATCCATTTTCCTACCTACTTACCTATGATCCTATTTTTTTACCTACCTACCTAGTTACCTAGGGTCCTATGTAATACAGGATAAGTTACCCAAGGTGAAACCTGATGTGAACTCTATTTGGGTTCATCCACAAATGAATTGTAGGTAGCTTCTCATGATGGTGTGCTAGTGGCTGTTGGTTCACTCTGGCTGGAAATAAAGAGAGTCCCAACCTCTCCGACCACTTGCTTCCAGTCTTGGTGCCTTCCTTGATGTACACCCGCTCGACATAGCAATTCTATATTGTGAAAATTTGGCAATATATTAGACGCCGAGCAACATAACCCTAAATGCAAAAGCACCCTTAGAGCCCTGCAATGCTTTTTACAGCCAAGAAGCAGCTGTGTGTCAGCACCATAGAGGTGGGCTCCCCATGTGGTGTAGGTAACGAGCACCTACCTTGAGGTGTAGAGCTGATGAATGACTCTCTCTCTCATGAAAATTTGTCAAATTTGTCAGTGGGGTTGCATTAATGCAATGTCTACACTATGGTCAGTGCAGTTTTTCTTTTTCTTTTTTTTTTTCAATTCATGATTTTGTTTTTCAATTTTGCAATATGGAAAAGTTGGTGACTTTTCCCAAAAAAATAGCAAAATTAGTTGAATTTAAATTAGAAAAAAAATTCGCCCAAAATATTGCCAATTTTTTTGTCCAATTTTTTTTTTTGTTGGACAAAATAAAAAATCACTGTCAGTAATGTAGACAAAGTTGTGACATTGTGAGCACCCAAAAGAAAAATCAGGCAATTTGGAAAATTTTCCCCTTCAAATGCGCTAATTTGGGCCATTTTGTTAGTGACGAATTCTTTGTGTAGATCAAAATCATATTTTTCATGTGGATAGAAAGCGGAAATTCGCCAATTTTATTGTTTAAAACAGTGAATTGGGGCTAAATATTATAGAGCAGAGATAAAGTGAACCAACTTAAATACCATGTGCCTGTGCCAAAGGCAGGGGGAGTGGTGGGGGGCCTTTTGGGCATGATGGGCTTGTAGTCCTTGTCTAAGGCACAACAAAAACAAATGGGCATATAAACCAACCAAGCTCCTTCCCTAATTAAAGCTCCACTATTGTGAGAGCTCAAGTCAAAGCACATTTCTTAAAATAATAATGTCTCCTGTTTATCACGGCATTCATTAGCAGAACACTGACACCTGCCAAAATCTACCAGTTGTCAAAGTGCCAGATAATATTCAAGAATTAATATTCAACTAATATTCTTGAATATTAATTCTTGAGTATTAATATTATTAATATAGTGGGTGAGTGGTTCTGGTGGGAAGGGAAAGTCCAATCAACCATGTAAAATCTTTTTTGTCTTTTTTTTCTTTTTTTGGATTGTGCATGAAATGTTTACATGAGAGGGTAAAGCCCTATGGCAAGTGAATTATCAAAATAAGAGTGATTCATTTGTGGGATACAAAATTATCCTTTACGTGATACAAGCTTCCAGATTCATCAGAAAGATAACTATAGTAACTATAGTAATGAAAGACAAATATGGAGCAGGATACATGATGACCAACCTTAATTGTAAGCAACCTTTCCTCTTGTTTTGAGGAACCTTACAATAAGGTACTACTAAGGTGCCATCCTCTTTTGAGGCAATTTTATTGATTGTAAGGTGCCCACCAATTACATTAGAAATTTTTTTAGTGGTTCTTTAGTTGGTAAGTAAGGCCCACAGATGAGGGACTTACCAGAATAAGGCACCCACCCATGAGGGCAGCATTGAATTCTGATAATGCACCCACTCGAGGAGGGCCTTATTGTGCCTAACGACTGCACAGCAAATATCTAAAGCACAACTGAAAAAACAACAGGCCCTTATAAAAATTGTAAGAGCCCACCCAAAAACTTAAGATGACCTCCTCTGTCAGAAAGGAATATTACGAATTTAAGGTGGCCTCCTAATAGACTGCAAAATCACAGCAAGGTCACTATGAATTCATGAACCTATAACAACCCGATCCCTACTTACTCCTATAAATTCCCAAAATTCTGACATAAATGGGTATTTGAAACCAAGTTATGCAACAATAGAAAAAACAGCACTGGGTCACCCCTATGTAGAAGGTCCAATTGAAGTTATCTAAATGAAATTTCTTACCACATGTAGGGTAGAACCATCCATCATCGAACATGTACTTATCATTGAACACTTTCTAATATTTTCCTCATTGCTTAACCCCTAACTGTCAGGGCAGACAGTTGGGTCCACTTTTCAGTGTATTTCTGAATTCTGTGATGTTTAGGGGTTAATGAAATTGAGCGATCTTCATGTCACTGGAATTCCAAACTGGAGGGCTACAAACCTTCTTTGAGCATCAGAAGTAAAGGAGCACCGCAGAATACACAGGAAGAGATGAGTGATGGTTTGGATCAAACATTTTGGAAAAATAACTCTAAACCCTATTCACTCTCTTCGAAGGTGTTGGGTTTAACATCCATGTCGGACAATAGAACAATGTGCAAAACAAAAGATGTATAAATATTTTTGCAACACCTCTAGAGCAAGTAGAACCATGCCACATGGTTTTGCACAAAAATGCAAGAGAAGAGAAAAAAATGCATAAAAACACAAGCCCGAAAATGTGTTGGACAACTTTAACTCATTAGGGGGTCTTTATCAGCTTGCATTATGGGTAATCTCGAGGTCACCAACATTTTGACCTCACAACCAATGTTGGTCTGGTATATAGGCATGGTGCTTGGTGTCAGGACTGGTAGCAAAGATCCTACCAGTCTGGTAGGTAGTTAGGGTATTACCAGCCTTTTAACTGTTTTATACCAGTTATATACCTGCCCCATACCAGGCAGAAAACAGTCCTAGACCCCATACCAGGACCAGACCGGTAAGAAAGTTTTTTAAAGGGGGACCAGACCAGTACCAGCCTCTAAGGGGAGGAAAAAAAAAGTTTGTGAAACCAGGATGAACTGGTTACCATTGGTCTGGTATCGGCTTTTAATCAACTGGCAATACCAGACCAATGCTGATAACAAGCTCTTGCACAGCAGTAACTTACTGTGCCAATCACACAAGGCTGTTGGATTAGACTGTCCGCAACATTGTCTGCAACCACATCCTAGACAGTACTGCACAGAGAATGCTGCAAAGTTTCACTTTGTTAACTTCAGGCCAAGTTTGATACACAGATTGAACAAATGATAAACTTCCATCCGTCTTTGGGTTCAGGGGTTTATAGTTTACACTGATATTCTTGGATAGAAGCCTTCCCCTATGTTCATCAAATGCTGAATTTTTTATAGATGGATCTCTCCCCCATTAAGATCTCTTATTACGCAATGGGTGAAGGAAAATACAAACTGTAAAACAATAACTAGTCCGTAGTACGGGACGAAAAAATGTACCTTTAAGTGCTCTTCTTTGATAAGGCTTAGAAGTTACAGCATGCCTGGTGGCAGCCCTCTATCCATATTTGGCACATCCAGAGTGCACTGTTTAGTTTCTCCCCAATCCTCACCCATGAACCAGAACAAAATGATGGACAGAACAAAATGAGAGACTCTGATTGTAGTTGGTCAATGAGAGACAGCCATTTATTGCTGAGAGATTTCCAGCGGCAGGTGCTCTTGCAGCGCACTGCGAACATGTTGATATTTACCAGCCCAAAGAAGGTTCACTGTGCTTTTCTGTACATCTTCATCCAAAAAGGTTCTGTAAAGGAGAATTTACTGCTGCTTTTGGGCATACTCTTAGATGCATTAAAATCTAGGAAGGCATGATGTAATGCCATGCTTTCTGTGCAGTCATTCTTGCCAACGAGAAAAGATCAATCCACTCGGAGATGGGATTACAACTACACTCACAATTCCTTACAGTAAGGAATTGTTGCCTCAAATACCTATTTCAACTTGCTTGTCAACTTTTCAAAAAAAATCAGCGTGCTTATACAAAATAATCTGAACTTATGTTCAGAATTTATTTTTCAAGGTTCCCATTTTGATTATTAATCTAGCAAAAGGCTATTTCCTTGGTCCAGTTCTTGTGTCGATGCTACCAAAAGGGTGTTGTCAAATTTCAGTTTAGGTCCAGATCACAAAACCTAAACCCTTAGATTTAACACTCCAAACCAGAAAACCTGCCAATACAAATGACTACCAGGCCAGCACTAGTACAAGGCTCAGGCTGGTATTGCCTCAGGTAACACCACCTTGATAGGGTCCATGTACCAGTGTTCACTGATGATACTAATGCACAGTCCTATACGGCCGACCAAACACTGGTAGCTACCACAGATTGACGTCACGATGTCTGAGTTCCTGTTATACTTGAAAGTTCATCTTTGAAGCTTGAAGGTAGCTTGAATTTGCCTTGTCTACATACACACAGATACTACAAATCTGACATGATGGTGGGTGCTGCAAGGAAATGAGGGTGCAATATAATTATGACTAGAACTATTTAGAACCTAGTCAGAAGCTGGTCAAGGAGCTGGTCAGAAGCTAGACACTGATAAGCAGACCGACAGCAAGCTGCAATTTCAGGAGTAGTCTCACAGGACCATGCAAGCCCAACCCTAACAGGACCCAAGCTGCCAAGAGCGCGTAAGTATCCTTCTCCACCTGCCACATTCAATCCTTTTGGGCCCTCATATTCTTCCGCGTTGATTACCCAGCTGCCCTTCTGCAACTTCATCTCTCGCCAAATGTGTTTAATAGGGCTGTTGTTGACAGAGACAAAAGGATGAGATCATGAGCTTCTTGTCTGTTTTGGGATTACAACTACAAAGTCCAGACTCCAGACTCCAGATCCTCTGTAGTCGTGAGTGAGCCTCATTTAGTGAGGCTCTGAGGATCTCATCTGCCCTCTTCATTCAATGCGAGGCTGATTATTTGAGGGGAACACAAGTACCTTTGCCTCTTTATTCACACAAGTACAAGCTGACTCACTAAAGGGTTGTTTAGTGTTAAGTCCATTAACACCATACTAGTCATTTAAGACTGGAAATTACTTATGGTGAAAATATTATCTTAAACTAACATTCACTTAACATTGAACTATTGGCCATTTAACATTGGGTGCCACCTAGGATGCCACCTAGATTTTCATTTAACATTGATTTAACTTCAAATGTGAATGCACCATTATAGAGTAACTCACACAGCAGTAATGGCTTGTAAACTATAATTTGGATGAAGTTCAGGCTTTTAATTCAATGTGTAAATGGTGAATTTTCACAACTTGGTGATTTTTTTTTCAGAAAAGTAAAAGCAACATGAAAATTCATGGTTTTGAAGTTTTCTTTGACATTTCTTGGAATAAAATAAAATAAAAATTGCCATATCTAGACCTAGGTAGTATAGTTGAGTCGTCAGTTGCAGCAAGGTGTTTCAAAAAAAATCTATTCTCCCACAGAAATCGTCACCATTTATTGTTACATCCTTTTGGCATGGGGATCCTTGTCACTAAGCCTACTTGAAAAATCTGAAAAATAATAACCATGCTTGTGAAACTCAATTTGAACTTGTAATATGTACATGTTATAATGCTCTTCAAAAGGATTAATTCAAAAATATGATTGACTTTTAAGGTCCCATAATGAAATACATCCACATTTTTTCATAATTTTTCAATTGATGAATCACAATTATTGAATCCAAAAATCAAATCATATTTCAAAAGAAAAGGAAAGGAATAGTGCAAGCTGTATTGGGATAAAAAGCTTGCAAGTGAACTACATTGGCTTACAACACCATAACAACTACACTATTGTTTCATAATAGGGCACCATACATGAAAGAATGCTTGGCATGACATGTAATTTATAAGAATCCTTATTTTAGGGGGTTTGTTTTATGTGTGTTTGTGAGTAAGGAGTTATCATAAATGATCTTCTTGATTTGTACTCTAATTTTTTTTTGAATGCAAGGTAATGTTCAATGTTAGAAATGATGCCTTGGGTTTTCCATCAAATAAGGCCCTCGGAATGGTACATTCCTAAAGCTTCCCTTGAGCCCTCTTTATTGGAATGCCCCACTCCTAAGGCCTTTGCAAAATGCAGTTTAGTACAACATAGCAACAACCCCATCAAAGTTAGCCACATGCATGCATGTTCAAAACCTCCTCATACATGTTTGGCGTAGCTTCAACTTCATTCTTGTGTTCCTGCACCACCACGGTCAGCCACCACATTGTAAGCAACATTGTATGCAAGAAATGAGAAAATGTTAATTAGATACTAAGCCTGTGACCTAAAAGGAAACCCTAAAACAAAAGCTTCAAAAGTTACTACCCTAATCCGGCAGTTCAAAGACCATGATAAGCATTATTGATCATGTTGATCATGTTTTGTTTCAAATAGCTTCTTTTGTTTTCTGTGTGTTATGTTTTGCCAGTAAAGGAGAAAGAATGTGAGTGTTCTATTCTTCTTGTTTTAGAAAATAAATTGCAAGCTCATCAGGATTGTTTTTGGCTCTTCATGGCAGATCACTGAATTTTGGTTGGCTGGAATTGTGGGAGGATGTGGATTTTCTGCTATTCGAAGGAGGTCAGGTCAACAAGAAGCCATCAGCAAAGCTTTGAGCTAGGACTTGAAAGATCTAAGTATTTTTCCTTCAAGACAGATTTAGGGTCGGTGTGTGTTTTTAGAATGCATCCAGAGAGGAATGCTCTATGTTCGTAGGTTTGTCTATCACAATTTCATTGCCTTGGAGATACAATGTTCGATATACTAGTTTTGTCATAGGCTGGTGGTTAAGATGATGAAGAATTCATGGGATTCATGAGCGATCTCCTATTTGGCATTGTATCAAATGAGATTAAATTTGATGTTGGGAAATGGGAGTTGGGATGAGAGGAAGTGAGTGCCTTGGTTGGTGCTCTGAAATTTGGGATCTGCAGCCAGTCTTTTTATCTGGGGTGGGGACAGAAATTATTGATCTTCGACTTTTTAGAATGTGGGGGTGGTGCTGAGATTGTTTCCTTGTGAAAGCTTCTGGGATTCAGAGAGTGTGGGAGTGAAATAATGCCATTAAGAAGTCAGTTGATTTCTCAATGAGAGTGATTCTGGAGAGTTCTGATTTACCTAAGCCTTAGGGTTCAGAATGAGAACTTGAGTAGTTCAATTCAGGGAAAAGTTGTGTTATAGTCAGTGTAGACTATGTTCAATAATTATCAGTAATAGAAGACAGCATGGAAATTCTGTTTTACCTCTTCTTTTGGCTACAAGCCTTCCTCTCTAGATTTGCAAACTGTCTGTTCTGGAGCACTGTTTTGTGCTGGTTCACTCTGTACAAAGTTGAACCCTCTGTCTCTTATCTTTCCCAAACAGTAGAGGATCATGTTTCCCACAATTACACAAATATTTATAAGTCAGCAATATGCATCTCCCACACAAGAATGTGACAATTTGCTGCTTACCATTTCGCCATATACTTTTCCTTTAATGCTCACGTTTAGCAAGGACTGTCAATACAACCTAATCGATATCAAACATCACTTTCTTTCCTCTGTCAAAAATCTTTTAAGGATTTTATGATGTAGCCAAACTGCCAATCATCCAGAAAACAATTTAGCCAAGTTTGGTTACATCTATGAAAGTAGAAAAAAAGAAGAAGAATGGCTACCTACTGGAACTCATCATCAAAATCCAGCAGTTTGAAAAAAGAAGAAAAATCTTCAAAATCTGGCGAATTTGGGTCATTTTTTCCATGAGACATCCTTTATATATGTCAAAATCATACTTTTCAAGTCAAAATTTTGCAAAAATTCGCCAGTAAAAGAAACTCTGGTGTCCACACATCCACCTTGACTTTGTAATTACATGAAAACAAGAACTTGTAACATTTGGGACTCCTTGATATGATGCACATTTAAATTTTGCAACATAAAAAAAATTTCTTGTTGGCATCAAATGTGTACAATGTGTACACATTTTCAAATTCTTGATCCTTTTGTGCCCTAGACCTCAAGTGTTTCAATGGGCCGTATCTTGTTCACACAATCAAATGGAGAGAAAAACATCCATATGAATCCATGTGCTCATAGCACATAGACCTTCATCCAGCTACCACCAATTTATGACTTTGAAAATCTAAACTTCTACAATCAATAGATAATTATTTATAACCTTCACATGCACTTGATATATAAAGTTTTTCAGTGGGGCTCCCAGCTTATGTTGGTCACACAGTCAATTAGACACAAAAGCCTCCATGTAAATCCATGTAGTCATAAGATATGGACCATAGCATCTGAATGAACCATCAAACAAGTACTAGTTTACGACAACCATATCAAAGACTAAAGTTTTTGCACCACACATACAACTTGTTAACAAATGATGACTACTGATCCCATCCCTGATGTACTCTCTCCATCTAGCCCTTGATGCATGTCAAAGTTGCACTATTTGGACCAATTTCTAGTGAGAAATAAATGACTATGTAACAAAGTTGTTAAGCTCACAATTGATGTATTATTGCAAGGATATGGTTTAGTATATGACTATGGATGAGAAAAAGTGACATGCGATCACCATGTTCATGGTTGCATGATAATTAGATTAGGTTCACATGGCTCCACCTTTTGTCCCCATTTGATTGTATAACTTAATGTTATCCATAATTTGAGTAGAAATTATGATATAATACTACTCATAATCAGTAATCACCATCAAGTGATTACTAATTATGAGTAGTATCATGTCATCATATTTTACTCAAATTATGCATAGTCACATTCCATGATTGCAGCATGCTAACTATTCATAATGTGCATGCCACATATATGACTACATGAATAAACTATTTGATGTGTTTGACATCAACTTAAAATCACTACATTCTTAATTGCCCCCCCATCCCACCCAAAATTTTATTAGGAAAAATTTTATATACATTAATTTTTTTCTCATGCTAACAACATTTCTAATGCCATGCTCTAAATTAATCAAATAAATTAAGAATTAATTTCCTTTTTCTTAGAAACTGAAGAGTCATAACCTAGGGAAAATTGGTTTATAGGCCAGTTCTGATTCTAGTCTGAGCCCAGTTCTTGGTTCAAGTTATGAGATTAGTTCTTAATTTTCTTTATCAAAATTTTGATTCTGCAGTCCAAGTACCTAAAAACCAAAACCAAAATGCCAATTTTCACACACCCAGGTGGAGAGTTAGCCAACATTGCTAGCAACCTTCATAAAAGTACAATGAAGAACTAAAATGGCACATTTGTCTTCTATAAATTAAGGAAATAAGTGACATGAGATTGTGAGGTAGGTAAGCATACAAGGTAGTAGGTAAAGGACTTTAATTCTAGTAGTCCATATTCCAATCCTATGATGAATTTTGTCTTTATTTATTTGTCAAGGTATTGAACTTTGAAGTAATTTGTGAAATGAAATCTGATTTCATCATGGGATTCAAAATATTTTCATTGATGAATATTGATCACAGAGTTTGCAATGATTACATGCACAAACATTGTTCATTAGGAAGCTAGCACTAGTTTTTTTGTCAATGAGTTTTGTTTTAGGATCTAAGAAAGTTTGTTGGTAAGATATAGATATTATCAAGTAAAACTATGCCCAAAGCCTTGTGACCAAACATGACCTCATAGCCACATAGGCCAACAAGATGCATCACTTTTACCTAGCACATTGATATGGTGATAACATGACCCAACTAATAATTTAATAATAATATATGTTTTTTCACTATCTTGAAAATTGTCAAATTGTCAACAAAGTCATCAAGCTAATATCATTGAACCCCTAGGTCAACCTAATATAATAAAATATATATTCAATGAATATTGTCCACATCAACATGATAGTAAAAAAATTGGGGTCAAAGTGATGTATCTTGATTTCATAATGTAACATGATCTCATATATCTTAAATGAAATTAATGTAAGATTAACAAACATTAATGGATGTCAATCTATTATCTCGTAATAAATGATGTTAAAAATTTGATATCAAATATAAAGAAATTATATTATTCAACACATTTATTTTAAAATTTAAATATAATCTTTTAAAATTTGTGTGGGCAAAGTTTTTAATTATATGTTGATTTCAAATGCAATGATGTTGCATTCATTGTAAATAATTTGACTTAAACCATGAATTTAAATATAATTATAAAATTCAACTTAATAATGAAATTTATAATTGCATAATATTTAATTGTAAAATTTCAATTGTAAAAAAAATTACAATAATTTTAAATAGTTTTGTCAAAATATCCATTTTGATTGTATTGAACTAAAATAATTTAATTACCTAATTTGTGAAGAAATCAAATCTCATATGTGAAATATGCAATTATAAATATGATTTCACATGTTTTGAAATTTAGAAATATATAATACATTTCATTTAAGTACTAAATAAACCTTCATGTAATATTTAATATTAAAAGTGATTGTCAAACAAGGGTTCAACATGACACATGTTGAATCAATTTGATGAAGTTTGAAGAACTTGTACCTTACTCATGCAATCCCAAAGACAACTTGTGGTTAAGTACCTGTGCACAAGTAAACAAGCACATGATTCCATGACTAAAATTTGAACATACTTAAAAAATTTCTTAGACTTCTTAGATGGTGGGTTGTCGTGTCCATGTTAAAAGTTCATTGACAAACTTGTAAGTCCATCTCTCACAAGGATTTCTTTTTCCTCATCCAAATAACACTAATAATTCATCAATGACCTTCATTCATTTCATTTCCAAAAGTAGTTTAATGATGAATGTGATTCACCTAAAGCTTTGTTGGCAAAAAATGGGAATGCGATAGGGTACTTTTTTTTATAATGGAAAACATTGTTTTATGGACATTTGCATTCACATAATTGTCATTCATTTCATTCTATCCAGAATTTGGCAACAAATTCCATTGAAAAATGTTGTCAAGTCTATTGACCATTGATTAATCAATGACAATGGAGAAATTAAATTTTTGGAATTCAAACATCGTAGAAATGACAACCCTTGGATTTGAAAGAATTCAAGTCATGGTGGATGTGATTTTTTAACATGATTTTCACATGATGGAAAAAAAATATTTGAGATAAAAAAAGGAAATTCTTGGTATCCATTGTTGCAAAGTTTAAATTTGAACACTACAATCCTCTATAATATAATGTATTTGTGTTATCATGATTACCATTTTAGGTTTCTATGTGACCATTTGTATGTTTTAATGATGTTGTTTATAATAGCGATTTATTATGTAATATTTCTTCCACTGGATTTTTTATGATATCCATTTGTGATAGACTTTCTATAGTTTGGTGGCAAACTCAATTTCCATTAGATTTTAGAATCTAATGTGTAATTTAAAACTATTCCCATAAGCAAAAATTGGCATGAACATGTTTCAAAAGGCATGTCTAATGTGGTATCACTTTTTTTTTGTCAACATGGCAACACAAAATTAAAATAGTTGGCACAAAGTGCTATACCTAGTGGAAAAGGATTCAGTGGAAGAGGAATGAATGGAGAAGATAGAGATTTGGAAATAGAGGTAGAAGACAACAAGGTTTGCTGAAAACTTAGAAGGAAGCAAACTAATGGATGATGAAGACCTTTAAGGCATTTCAGATGGCTTTAGATTTGACAATACAAACTCATAATCACTATTATTATATTTCTAAACAATTTAAATGTAACAAGGAGAGCTATAGTGGCCGATGATATTTGCAATCAAAGCCAATGTCTTCCCAAAAGTCACCATTAACCCATAAAAGTTCTACCTATTTTGAGCATTATGAATGCCTAGGGGACTTGAGAACCACAAGAATGTAGGTGAGAGGCAGTTATCAATAATATCTAGAATGGAAATGTTCAAGTAGTCATTGATGTGACCATAGACAAATATGACCAAACTATTAATAATCGGATGGGCATAAGAACAATTCATTTATAAACTTCCATGTGCCAAACTATGTGTGTTATATACATAGTTGCACAATGTCTTGCTTTCCTAATCCTAAACTTAGCATTTCCATAGCTCAAAGAAAAACTAAAAATGAATGTTCCATTGGTCAACTAAAACACAAAATATCAACAAAGGTGAACATAACCACTCAAAACCCTAGTTAAAGCTCATGTACACAACACCTAAATGACAAACTATGTTCTATTAAGGGCCAGCATCCTCTCATGGGTTCCTGGTGGGTGCATGGACTGACCTTTGGAGTTAAGGATAAGATTAACAATCCATCTTTGAGCTTTTTACATTTATTTGGAAGGGTTACCAAACTCTAACAATGCCTTGGATTTGGAAGTGAACAAGAGATTGTTGTAGTCTCAATATGAGGCATTAATTGGTTGTAAAGCATGAGCACAATTTTTGTTAGTGTAGGGTAAAGGCCATGGGTTGAGGCTTTATCAGCCATATAAACCAGATCAGTTTTTCTTTTGCTTGTCATACCCAACAGGTATCATGATTTAAAAAAGAAGCAATGGGCTTTATGAAATGCTTAGGGTCTGTGGATGCACGGCCGTAGGCTTGAATATTCTCATAAAACCCACTGGCTGTTAAGAGTTCAAATTACAATGGGCAAAGGTACCTGCAGTTAGAATACAAAAGAACTGAGCCTGTTTTTATGTGTATATGAAGGGCATGTCATCAAGCAGAATCTGTCCTATCCAAACATTAAGCGTTTGGAAAAGAGAACTGCCTGCTAGAAACACCAGGGCTCTTTCTTCAAAAATTTCCCCATCATACTCGGGTTATGGGGAAAAAATGGAAAATGAAATTCACCAAGTGCATTACACAGGGTCACACCCAAAGAGTAGGCCGTTCCTGAAATAAGCACCCAATTTAGGGTTTTGAAGAGACAATGTTGAGCAGGTATCTCCATTTGTTAATAAGCCCTGTTTGGGGTTGGTGTTAATATTTCAGAATCAAAGAACTGCTGTTTTCAAAATCAAAGAGCTACCAGGTTTTTAATTATTGCACAAGCCCCAACAAACTCCCAGTTTTCATGAAGGATCAGGTAGGGAACCAGGGGTTTTGTAGGCGGTTATCTGATGTTTCCAGGTTTTTTTAAGAATTGGGGTTGTATATCAAGAACTGGTTCTTGGATCCTTTTTGAGAAGTGAGTTTATGAACCCTAAGAACCACCCTGGTAACTGGTGAGGCCTGGGGCGATTTCAAATACGCACCGAAAACTGGTCTGAACTTCTGTTTAAAGTTCAAACCTCTAGAGTTCTCTTAAAAGAGGTATGTCCTCTAGACCTATGTTTACACCTGTCTTCGACTCCCTAAACTCTAAGATGAAGAAGCAGGTCTCTTGGAACTTTCATTTTCCATTTGTTAACATGCAGTAATAATAAGGGTGCCGTCTTGGATGAGTTGCAAGCCCTGGTCTAGTCTACCTGATCACTTAGGTCTCATTTCATTGATTCCAAACTAGATCAGTTGAAAGCACTGTTCAGTTCACTGTTCAGAACTTCATATCTTGAGATTAATGAGTTTTCTCCAACAAGATGTGTCTCTGTACATCAAGTGATTTCAATAAATTTTGAATGTATTCATTGATTCAATAAATTAAGACTAGTGAATTGCACACACATTTTGTAACAAATATCGAAAAAAGAACTGGTACTCACAAACTATACCAACATCATCAGGTGAAGGAAGAAGAATGTCCACGTTAAACTTGTTGATGAATGAAATAAATGAATTTTATTTTATATACGGTCGCATGTAATAAATGTGTTGGACAGTGGAATATTATGGGTTCAATAATCATCTAAGTTTCCAACCAGGCGACATTAATGCTAAGGAGCGGGTGGTCTAATTTAAAACAACAACACCTCAGCGACCTTCATGAGTTTACAAACTTCTTATACAGATTTTCTTCACACATAACTAGTTGGGAATTTTGTATGTTCCAGGAGTAGTGCAGATGCCACAGACTCAAGCTAGAGCTAGTGTTCTATCATGGCACATTCCTGTGCACTAATGACACTCCATTGATCAACTCCTTTCGAGGAAATTATGAGGCCCCAAAGTTTCAGGATTAGAAGATTGAGAATTCAAATCATTTTCTTCTAAGAAAATGATTTCATGAGCTAACCTAAAAGAATGTCTAATCCCACTTCAAATGAGTCAAGCAGGGATCATTATTTGCAGGCCATTAATACTATGTGACTAATATATACTGAGTATATATACCTGAAGCTTTTGAGCTCTGGACTTTGCATCTGAACTGTGTTTGCCCAGGAACCAGCTAGTTAGGGGCCTGCTGCCCATGAGTATTTGGAGGATTCTCGGGAGCCATGCAGTCTCACAAACTAGAAAAGACAATCTTTCTCATCCTACCCAGCTCTGGATTTTAGTTTTCACAAGTTTTAGTCCTCATACTTGAAACTTTTCTCTAGAGAATTTGAAGACTTCTTTATCCTATCCTATGGGTGTTGCTTCTCCTAAGTTTTAATCTAGTGTTTCAGGATTTCAAGAGAACTAGGCTGAGAATTTTTAATTTCGCACCAGATGAAACATTGTCCTGGAGTAAAACTCGTGCGCTTGGTGAATATTTCAGATGGTTACCATGAGAGGAATTGAGCACCCTCAAAGGTTTGGCCGAATTGCCAGTATGAAGAAGCTGCATAGTTCGAGATTACCGTCTGGCCATCGCTGGTTGTGGTCATGAAGGAGAGAGCCTGGCCATTGAGAACGGTGCCTTGGAGCTGCCAGTTTTGGCCCCAGTTGCGTTGCATTGGTAGCCACTGGTTAGTTTGCGAGCCCTTGATGGACACTTGCTGCACATCTCCTGCTCCTCCCACGTTCGTGACGAGAACCAAAAGGAAGTAAGGGTTGCCGTCAATCGTGAACCGCACTCCTCCTTGCCTCTCGCATGGTACCCTGAAAATCAGAGAAACGTTCTCTACACGGTTAGAGCATCTTCGAAGCGGTGCTTAGCATGTGACCTTGCCAAAATATTTTCCCACATCCAAGTTTTAGTTATTTACTTTTTTCCAACTCCACCCATAAAACTAGAAGTGGGATTCCAAATAGGTGGGAAACTACTAATAGCAACCCATCTGGACTAATCATTTACTATCTAGCCAATCAGAAACAGGCAACAATCAATAAATACGATTTGACTTTATTCATTAGTCTCTTCCAAGGCCCTCGAAGACGTGTTTTTCAAGGTCACAATAGTGTTCCAGTGAATCCACTGCATATGACTGCTGCACCTCATCCAGGATTTCCAGTAAAGGGTCACATACTGACCACCGGTGATGCTCTTAGTCCCATGGCGCAGGAACCATGAGCAGAGCTCTGCAGCTCCTTGATTCCAAAGTACTGCTCATTACAGAAAGTACTCAAGCTCTAGTGCAATCAAATATTCGAAGTCGGTGATCTGAATATCCTCAAAGGACCAATTCGCAATGGGTTGGGCTTCATACCTTTTGTAGAAGACAGGAACAATTCCAGCAATGGGTTGGGCAAGTTGGATGAAGGCAGGCACGGCCAAGTCGAAGTGCTCCAGTGGAGGGTTGCACCAGCCGCCGTTGTCGTTAGGCAACGCCCAATTGGGAGGACACAAGTTGGTGGCTGTCACAGTCAGAATGGGTGTTCCAGGCACGCACCATCTTGGTTGATTGCAGACCAGCTGGTAACAAGCCCCACACCTTGCACCCCCATTGAAGAGAACGGTGCTCAGCGCTGCTGTGTTTGTACCATAGCCTTCGCTGTACAGGTTTCCATATCCACAAGCACCGCCTACGCACAAAAAACCCATCAAACTGATCAGACACAGTCACAATATTGACATGGACAACGCAGAGCGAGACAGAGACAGAGCTTCAGAGAGCTTTAAAGAAACGATGTCGTAATCTCTCACCTTGAGTGCCGGAGGCATCAGCGCCACCATAGAAGGTAGCATGCGCCGGACTCCAGTAAGTATCGCCAGTGTAACCTCCGGCAGAAACTTGATGGAAGCTCACGGCTCCCAGCAACGACACTAGCATCGACACAGCTAGCAATTGCTGCATCGACGGAATCAGCAGCTTCGACTCTTGCACTCTGCTTCTTTTCATGATGCTGCTGCAAGCCGCCATATAATGTTCTAGTACACCTGCACATGAAATGCACACTAATTGAATATCGCTCGAGTGCGTACCTATTCGCTCACCAGCATCGAAAAAGTGACAAAGCTGTGCAAGCACTTATAGTCGACACTAAGTACATCTTTCTATCATGTTGTTGTGATGACATATTCTCAGCTTTCCATTATGTTTTTCCAGCTCGCTAGCTGTGCTCACAGTCATCTCATAGCTCTACCGGTCAAAGTGTAAACTTGTCTCTTCCAGGCCCCGCAGGACTGATCTCCATTGAGAAGTGGACGAGTGAAGCTGCGCTCTTGGAAACTCACCTGCAATTGCTATTAATGACGAGCTCTTCTGGTGCTGCTGTATTGCACTAGGCAAATAATTAGCCGCCTGCTTGCCGCGCGCGGGATCAACAAATCCGCCACCAAAAAATAAAGAAAAAGCTAAAGTACTAGAGAACTTAGATGAAGAAAAGTAGCGGTACTCTCGAGACTTTGGATTCGAACGTAACTCTCAGAGTAGGATTTGAAGGTGCTACAACACATAAAAGATCAGAGTTCTAGTATGCAGGAGCACTTAGAAGCTGAGGAGTAGTGAGCTGATCTCCAGACTTCAAATTCAAATTTAACTTTCTTTCAGAGTAGGATCTTTGAAGGTACAAACGAAATCAAGCAGAAGATCAGAATAGCTATGAGATCATGGATTCATCAATACTGTAGGACGTGCATGAGGAACACTAGAAAGTAGTAGTCAGAGCTAGCTGCTGGATGAGAGTCAGACTTCAACTTCGCTGCTGCAGGGATGATGAGCTCATGAGGAGATCTCTGATCACAGCTAAGTAGCTAGCCAGCTAGATTGATGAATCTGGTGCTGCACAGAGCAGGCAAAGGATGGCTGTCCTTATATTGAAGCTGCAAATTACTGCAAGTTCACTGTGCAGACATTTCTAGAAACTAGCGGTTTTTTTTCTGTTTTTGAAATAATTTTCCTCAACTGGGCAGCTGCTGCTACTGCAATTATAGTTGATCTTTCTGTTCACTAGGAGTCTAGTAAGTACTCATGTGGGCCTTCTTGATCTTTTGGTCCTTGCTTGCTTGCACAGTCAGTCCATCACCAGTCAGTTTTGTTAGCACGTAAGTACTAATTCCATGCAACCGCTACACCAAGGGATCCTAGCTCATCAAAAGCAACTTATGAGTTCATACATCTTTTGTTCCTGGACTTCAAGTGATTTCACTGGATTTTGAGTGAATTCGTCGGTCCTAGTGAACTAGACCTAGAATGAATTCACTGATCTAATGAACTAGCGTTAGTGAACTGCACCCATTTTGTAGCAGGTATCATTTTTCATAGATGATTTATGTCATATCTTACACAAATGTCAAAATATGATATATATTTATTTACATGTATATATTTTATATTGAAAATATAGATGGATGAAACCACATATAGGATTTTCACTGTTTTAATGTGATTATTTTTTTAAGAAAGAAGAACTTGGAACTTTTTTTTCAATGCAAAACAATTTTTTTGGACAGAAAAAAATTGCCACTTTTTTCAAATTTAAAAATCTTTAATTAAAGAAAAGACACTGAGTTTATCTTGTGCAGTATGTGTCATGAACCAATGCCTTCTGCTGTCCATGTATCCATGCATGGACATGTCTCTTAAGTTCCATATATCATGTCTTGTAAAATATTCCTAAGAGAGAGTTAATTGTTGTCATTTTAACGTGGAATCACCAGATCTGCACAAATTCAACATATGTACAAATGAATGTGTCACAAAATGTTCTTGTGTTGTGGGCGGTTTTCACTTCTTGTCACGACATAGATTTTTTCACTTACTGGTGGTTAGTTTCTGTTTCTCACTTTGTAAACTCCCGGGTACTGCTACTCACGTGGGCCAGTGCTTTGCTTTATTTAAATTCAAAAGGAAAAAACATGCACTGTACTGAAGTTCTGAACAACATGAAAAAGCAGAAATTCAGAATTTTTTTAACAAAATGAAACATGATAGAATATTTTGCCATTTCTCACAGCTTGTCAGGATGCACGATACTATGATTCAGGTGCAGTTGTTGGGGTAACTTTTGAACCAACCCATCCTCATTCTCTTGCCTATTATGATTGACATACAACAAGTAATGTGATTGGTCATTTTGTGAGCGACTTTTTATGTAAATTACACATTGTCTCAAAGCATCAAAATGGTTAATTTTCAAGCAAATTCAAATTCCAAGAAGGCAACTTAGCTTATGACGTTAATAATCTGAACTTTTATGGATGAAATGAATGAACTAGGGTCATTGATCATCAATAGGTAAATGGATGATGGCTTATTACTAGGCTACAACAACTCAAAAGAAGATCCTCATTTTATGAATCATACACTAGTACCCATCACTTACACTACTGCAAATTATCTCCAATATCTCAAATATAGATAGCCTAGTACACTAATCCAACATTGCTTTTGTGGAAAGCAATGGTAGCAAACCTTGGAGAAACTTAATGGAGTTTGGCAAAAATGCTCAATGAGAACACCCAAGACTACATGATTAGAACATTCCATGATGCTTGCAGAGTTGGTGATGCATGTCAGTAAAGAAAAGTTGTGCACCCATTTCACAAGATTGGGTAGACTGACAAGATTTATAGTATATGCATACCATTTAAAAAGATGAGCAAAAAGACAAGACACTTATATAATATGCGCTAGATATGTGAGATCAATAATAGTTCGACATGACCATTCTTTCTGAAGAAGCACATCAATTGGTATGCTCTGAAATTGCACACATTTGCAATGTCCATATAAAACATCATGAACTGGATTTTCCTTGGGAAATAAAATGGCAGATTTATTGGTGTCAGAGTGTGCATATATTGAGGTTTCTTTTGAATTTTTTTTCTAGTTTCCAATATCCTGAAGAACCCAAATCATGTATTCCACAATCATAGCTTCACTATATATGTTTTATTTCTCTGTGCCAATTCTTTTCTTTTTGCAGTTAATTCCACTTTTGGCCAACTTCCCTTAAAAGCTACAACTTGGTGCTTTCTGGTCAAAGCTAAGTTATTGGTGTCAGTTTTTATCAGTCTTCGATTTAAGTGAAAATGTCAAAATTCCAAATTTTACCCCAAAAAATCAATCGAAAAATAACCCAACTTAGAATAATTAAGCCATATAACTAAAGTACCTGGGCCATGAAAGGAATTAGGTATATAAAATATAGGTCATAACCTCACAACACCCCAGACATATCTTGGTCCATCATAAGAATTGAATGGATGACTAGCTAATATTTCAATTTATCACACTTTTAGCAATTCATGCTCGGTTCAAGTTCTACCTAAATTTATGTAACAAATATCATGCCCACAGATTTTGTTCTAATCTCCCTAACCCATGAAGTGAAGCATTGTAATTTACCATAAATTTGTTCAAAGCTCCTTAACCCATGAAGTGAAACATTGTAAATTACAATACATTTTGATCAAAGCTCCTTAACCCACGAAGTGAAACATTGAAATGTAGTATACATTTTGTTCTAAGCTCCTTAACCCATGAAGTAAGATAATGTAATTTACCATGTAATTGGTTCTAAGCTCAGTAATCCATGAAGTGAGACAATGTAATTTGTTCCAAAATTAAGTGGCCTAGAGAGTTACACATCATAGGACAAAAAAAGAGCATCCATAAAATCATTGTAAATGTGTGATAATGTTTGAAGCCAACCTATAGCACAAAACTTGGCAAGTCATATTCGTAGTGGTCGGAATGGATGTTTAGTTTCTTGTAGGCATTACCATTATTTGGTAATGGCAAAAAAATAACATGATTGCCTTGACCAATAGTTACATAAAACAAATACACATTTTGGAAACATGTGCTTGTGGATTAGAGGTTGGGAGGGCAATGATTCAGCCATTTGGTGGCCACTTGGGCAACAACTTCTTCAATATGCGCCAAGTAGAGAAAGGTGGTTGTATATGACAGCTGATTAGACTACTTGCCAAAATAGCCATCATGCACCAACATGGTACACTCACCAAACAACAAGTGATTTGATATAAACTCGCACCGAACTTGAGCCGGCTACCTTCAAATGGATTATAATTTGGATTTATCATCCCATCTAGCTTCACATGGATTATAATTTGGAATTTCTTATTGGCAAGACAAGGGCACAAATTGTAGGCCAGATTGTAGACAATGTTTTACATATCAATGACCCATCTATGAAGGAACAGCTGCTTGTAAACCAAACCAAACCATCTGTAGCAGCCCCTTAGAATACCCATATTTGTAAATTCCTAACCACCATCATAGCAAATTTGAAGTGGCCATGATGGAACCACAGGCACAAGAAGAACATGGCAACAGCAGACAAATTGAATCCAACTATGCTAAAATTGTGCTATATCCTATATACTTACCTATAATTGACAAGCTTGAAATTTGAGGTACTGACAAGCAATTTCATGCTCTAATAATTTCAGATTGGCCTGTAATCTTTTTACTAGAATAATCAGCCCAATGAACCTAAACCTTAGACAGCTGTTGGGTTTCGCTTAGATCATCATTCCATGAAATTAACCAGCATCTTTTTTGGTGTGAAATTTCACCAAAATGTGGGGAAAAAAAAATGAGGCTGTGACCCCTACAAAGGCAACTTTTTATTAAAATTCTAAAAAAATTCACCAAAAAACAGGGTTTTTCAATTGGGTTTTGCCAGATTTCGAGCGCTTGCTCCTGCAGCTAGTTAAACAGCAATAGAAGGATTAAAACAATTTTACTGTCCTACGTGTCCCATAGCCAAATCTGGCTAGATCCTAGTGTCTTTCTCCATTCAGAAGGTGAAACCAATCAAAACCAGTTCAGGGTGGTTCTTTATATTTTCAAAGAATAATCACATCCAATTCTTCAATTACTTGCATATGAAAGAACCATGACTCTTTTAAATTTTCAACTTACTTCATTTAGGTTGATTGTTACAAATACAACAAGTTCTCTTTACACTTACAACAACTATTGATTTATTTTTTTGACAAACGAATTGGGAAATATGTGAAGAGAATATGTTTTTCTATTGAACATTCAAATTATCTGACGGGTTTCAGAAAAATTCATCAAGGTTTTTGTATCTCAAAATTGGGGAGGAATAAAAATAGCTGATAACAGCTGATCATATGTTGTTGATTCTTCAAGTTGCTTTTTTTAAATGAGGTAGGGTATTATGTTCCACCACCCCAAAATCTGACTGGTTAAATTTTGAGTCTAACATTCACCAGAATATTTTTGTTGTGGTGAAATTACACCACTTGGCAACCAACACAATTAATTAATGAGGCTGCATATATAGGTTTTTGCATGTGGTGAGTGTATTACTACCATAATAGGTTTACCATTTTGGTAGTAATTAAAATGTTTTCAGTATATTCTGATTTTTCTCAAAATTAACTGCTCACAATGCTGAAAGTCCTAGAAATTTGTTTGACATCACTATTGACAGTATTCCCCAAAAGCTTGGTGAAAATACATGTAGTGAAAATATATGCAGCAGCACTGGAGGCGCTCAAGAAAAAGGAAAGACAGGATGAAACTCAGTTTATCACCAAAATCGGTGGAAAAACTAGTTAGGGTCCCATGTTATTTTGTTTTGTAAGAATTTCATTCCCAATTACAAGTTTGATGCCCTATTATGCAGAAACTCGCCATTCTTGCCCCCTAAGCGCATGACTTTACAGATAAGTCTAGTATATAGCTGGGTTTCAAAGCATTGGTCCCTTTTTCTCCAATCTCTATCCAAATTTGGTTAAGTCCTCTTGTGGATGAT
>Ga0116231_10000767_pt1 | contig 60265 bp, 40 predicted proteins | sample S1TSphgellanicum_2_FD_89695 | JGI IMG/M metagenome (GOLD analysis project Ga0116231, IMG submission 89695) | Host-associated microbial communities from peat moss isolated from Minnesota, USA - S1T2_Fd - Sphagnum magellanicum MG | ecosystem: Host-associated > Plants > Peat moss > Unclassified...
CCATCTACCTACTCACCTATAAATTTAAAATGTGCTACTCTCATCCCCACCCACCTACCCACCCCCCATCTATTTTTCTACCTACCAACATTTTAGGTAGGTACCTACCAAACCGCACCTACATGGCTACACCTACCTACTTGGTTGCCACTCCAATAGACCCCCAATAGTCGAAAACAATGAAGAAATAATAAATTGAAGGTATTGCATGGAATTTGGTCTTGTTCATTGAAGCAAAATTAATAAGGGCAAAATTAAAGTAATTGTCACCCCCCTTTGTAAGGGTATTGTAGATAGACATTGGTTGTAAACATGATGTTTTTATGTGCTCTAAGGGTATTGTATAATCTTTTGAAATTCTAAAGTATGTGAAACCCTTCAATGAGGGTATTGTAGGTTTTGCTTTGGGAATGTTTTTCACGATGGGGGGGGGGGGAAGATTCAACAATAAGACTTAGATAAAACAATTTGATTTGCTTGTTTTAATGGTGTACTTAAGCAATGTGAATTAAATTTAGCAATTATTTATGTTATTTAACACTAGGGTTTTAGAATTTTGGGTTATGGAAACAACAAACATTTATGACTTTTTGCACCTTTTAAGCCTAATTAAAATTAGACCTAATATGGATTTGGGGGGGGGATTTGGCATTTGCACATATATGACACAATACATTTTTTTTCTTTTTTTTCTCTCAAAGAGAGTGGAAAAAGGTTCACAAGCAAAGACCAAACTAAGAGGTAAAAGACACACCATGGCTTTTATTCATTTATTTATTTCATTTCATTTTTTCAAATTAGAATTTAATTAGTGGTTTTAATGAGGTTTCATTTAATTTGTGTTTGAATATTTGGCTTCAATAATTTATATATATATATATATAGGGTCGTGTGTAGTTGTTTGTTTAGAATTATCATAGTTCATGGCATCCATCATTGGAACTATTTAGGGTTTAGAGTTTTTTTTTTACTGACATCCATGTTGATCTATCCATGGACATGTTTTCATATAGGGCCAAAACCTCATTAAGCATCACTGCCATTGCCCTTGAACATCAACGGTACAATATTCTCTCTTAATAAACTTTTTTTTTCCTTTTTATTTATTTATTTTATTTAAGGTATTTTGTTCCCCCTTGCATATGGATGGTCATGGAAGTATCAATTGCATGTGGGTATTGCACATCTAGATTGAAAGCCCTACATATATTCAATTGATTATCTCCAAGAAGATAGGGATTTGTTTTTCTTGTGTAAGTATAGGTAGCCATAAGATCGTCACGTGATTTTTTTTCCATTTGTAAAGTATTGTTTGTTTATGGGTTGTGATAAAGTTCACTTGTAAGGTTTAAGGTTTTGTTGATTAAAGTTTAATGGTTTAATTGATTTGGGTTATTACGATTTGTAAACTTGTGAAGGTATTCCATGGGTTTTCACAAGTTGGGGACTCCTACTACAAGGTTTTTCCTTCGATAATTCAAAACATGGGGTGAACTCCATTGTCCCAATCCATCGACATCCAAAACTCAACAAAGTCACCTTTCTCAAATGTGGACTTGGTGTGGAAAAATGGGTTTAAGCATGGAGGCTAAAACAAGGTGGCAATTGAAATTACATACATCCCCCATGCTTGTGTTTCTGATTTTTTGCAAGGTGAAGAAGGAAGGGGATATGCAAATTACGGTCAAATGGAACATCTCCAAGAATTTGTCCCTTCAAGAAGATGTAAAAAAAATCACCTTGGACATATTTGGTATGGTTTCAAAACCTAAACCCTTTCCATTGGTCATTTTTACAAGTTTAAAGTTAGTTGTTCTTGTGTTTTTTTATTTGATTGAGTGGAAACTATGTTTTGTAGGTATAAATGTGTTTATGAGCTAGAAGACCACCACAAAGACCCCAACCACATGAGGTCAATCAAGCGCAGTTGTTTGGCCCACTTTTCCATCAAGAGGCTTTACACACGGCCAAATGTGGTGGAAATCATTTTTTACCATTAAACTCACACCTAGGCCAATGGAGATCCTACTCACGGTGCATGTGACCCAGGGTCCACATCACAAATGTTAGTGTATGCTCCACGCATGTCTCACAAGTTGAAGGAGTTTATATGGACCCAATTACGGTTAAAGTACACCACGGAGCAAATTTATGACAAGCACAAATAAATTTGGTGGGAATGGGCGAATGTGGGTGAACGGATGACCTAGGATGAATTCCTGCAACTCCAAGATATTGCCTACTTGGATTGAAATCACAAGAGGGACACTTGGTGCTTGCATGAAAATCCGGTGTTTTCCATTCAATCATGGGTTTGTGCTCATCCTAATGATGTTTTTCATTTTCAACATGCAAGTGAGGTGAATGGGATTCAGGTCCCTTTCACCATAAGGATCTAGACACCTATGCAACTTTAGGATATGCTCTAATTCAATCACAACGGGATTATTTTTATGGATGCCACATTTGGCACCAACAATGTGAAGTACCACCTATCACATTAATGGTGTTTGATTTTCATCACACAAAAGTGTTAATTATTCGGGTTATCGTGAGTCGGCAAACATGTGAAGACTTGGTGGAGTGATTGAATGCCTTGCAAGCAAAACTTCTATCACATATGCCACATTAGAGACCATCATGTTTCATTGTGGATGATGCCCCACATGAACTCTGAGCATTGTGGTAGGTTATACATTGATTTTTTATTTTTTGTTGTATTGTTTTGTGTTTTAGTACTATGTTAGCATGGGGATTCCATAATATATTTATTGTTCATGGTAAGCACATTGATGTTGGGTGTACCATGGTAGGATCGTGTGGGGTTGAAATCATGTCCCAATTTTTCTTTGCACATGGCATGTGTTGAAAACATGGTGCTTGCACTCCATGGAGAAAATCAAGCATTCACAGGTGAGGTGTGCATTACTTGATCACCTCCACATGGTGATGTTCATGTCCATCAACCCAAATGAAACTATTAATGATTTCAAGGCACGTGGGAGGGAATGGTGGTGGAGATTTTGATAGCTTACCATTTGGTGTTGCTTGGACAAAATACTTTTGGGCTTATTATTGACAACTCAATAAATAAAAAGTCCCCCTTCCAAGTATGGCATGTTTTAAAACCTTTTTACTATGGATGCATTACAAGTCGCATGTTCACTTTTCACACATTCGAATTACATCATGGGTTGAAAATACGTTGTGCACGCCCATGCATAGTTTGGATGGATAGGTTTCATCAGGTGTCACATTCAAATCAAGACACACAAATTAGCATAAAGTGTTATCACAAGGTTCTAAAAAGTTGGTTCTCTCTTGAAACCAAGGGTTTGAGGGGGCATTGCATCAATTGGTTAGTGTGGAAGCTAACCAAAATAATGGCACAACATTATATGCACCAAGCCAAGATGAAAAGGCAAGGGTTCATCAAAAACAAGGTCATGGCACAATTTTGTGGTGGCAAGTGTTAACAAAACTAGTTAAATTCCACACACCGATGTGATCTCACCTACCTTTGAAGGGGATGATGGTGACGATGTTTGGTGGGTGTGAAGCCAACACCACCCTAGTGTTACTTATAAGATCCGTGCCCCTTTCATCAAGTATGCAAGTTGCATTTGAAAATGGGCATTATGAGGCAACTTTAGTAATCATCAAATTGTTATTATATTAACTTATGTCGACCTTACAATGGAAAATATCATTGAGTATTGTAGCATGTATTATGGAACTCATTGTGGTGATTTGAAATGCGTGTTTGTTGACCCATCATACTTATAATTGGATGATGGTGCGTCAAACGATGAGGATTGCAACCAAGATCCAATTGATGAGTTTGTTGACATTGTTGACATTGGGGGGCTTATGGCCATGGATGAGGATAGTTGTTTTGACAACATCGATGTGCCAAAAGGTTCATCCACACCCATGGATCGAACCTTAACCCGTTTTGCATGAAACAATGGCCGAGATCATTACGGAATGTACTTTTGTCTGGTATCTCATAAATGTTTTGGGGTCAATCACATATGTTTTTACACGAAGTGGGATATTGCATAACCCTACCAAAACATAGAAGGACATCGATACCCTAATTTGGGTATTCTGTAAAACACCATGGGCTAAATTATCTTCCATCTAAATTATTCAAAGGGTATCGTTCATGGCTAGAAGGATGGAATTAAATTACAATACCTTTGTCCAACATCCCAAAAATGTTTTAGGGTCAATCACATTTTTTTTTACACTAAGTGGGGTATTACATAACCCTACCAAAACCCAAAGGGGAATCAATATCCTAATTTGGGTATTCTATAAAACACCATGGGCTAGATCATTTTTCACCTAAGCTATCAAAGGGGTATTGCTCATGGCCAAAAGGATAGACTTAAATTGCAATACCTTTATCATTCATGGCCAGAAGGATGGAATGCAACTACATTACCCTCTAAAAATATCCCAAAAATGTTTGGGGTTAATCACATATATTTTGGCAATTAATGGGGTATTGCATAACCCTACCAAAAATTTAGAAGGAAATCAATACCCTAATTGGGGTATTTTGTAAAACACCATGGGCTAAATCATTTTCTGCCTAAGCTATTGGAGGGATATTATTCATGGCCAAAAGGATGGAATTACAATACCCTTGTTCGGTATCCGATAAATATTTTTGGGTGAATTACATATATTTCTACATTATGTGGGGTATTACATAAACCTACCAAGACCTATAAATAAAACCACATGGGTTGAATCATTTTCACCTAATTCATGAAAGGGGTATTGCTCATGTCCAAAAAGTTTCAATTACCTTGTAATACCCCATTTGGGGTATTCCAAAATACCATACATATTGATTCAAATAAATGAAAGTAAAGCAAAGTTGGACATAGTGATGGTAGAAGGTTATGGAAGAGCTTGAACAAAGTTATAAATATTAAAAGTAAGATTTATTGTTGAATGTTAGAATTCAAGCTTTGTGGAAAATAAAAATAAATAAAAGATCTTTATTTAATTGAGTAATCTTTCTCAAATTTTTTTTTTAAAGCATATGACTTTCTATTTTTTAATTGTTCACATAATAATAAAAAATGATATCTTTTCCATATATTAATCCTATGTATGATTGAAATTTTGTTTTATTATTTTCTAACATATAATGAATAATTTCTCACCTAAAATAAATTATGACCAACATTTTCTCCAATATTTACACCTAAAATATGATAAGAATTCATTAAAAATATATGTATACTATATGTAAATGTAGTAATTAAATTAAATCTATATTTAATATAATGTCTTCCCATTGTTATGTATAGTGCAAATTTTTAATGATTTTTTTAATATTAAGAAAATCCAAAAGATAACTTATTAATGATGTATATTTAATTAATGCATGTAATCAAATATTTATTTTATGTAAACTGAAATTTAGGGAATAACATATCAAATTATGCCACTAATGATCACTAATTTTGCCACACTTCAATTTGTATTCCCTTTTGTATTAAAATATGTATTTTTTTCATCTTTTATTAAACCTAAAACACATGTGAAATTGATTTGATAAGGCTATGCTAAGTTTTGTTAGGGCTATTTGATACCCTTCAAAATTTCAAAAAATATGTTATGGAACCCAAAGGTTTTATACGATACCTTGAAAGGGGTAGTGCATGTGAATTGAGTAGTTTTGGGCATGAGCAAGACCCTTTCAATAGCCTAAACCAAAATAATTGAACCTATGGTGTTTGCATATTACCCCAAACATGTTGTTGTTTTCCTTCTATGTTTTGGTATGAATATGCTCCTTCCAGTTTTCAATAAATATGTGATGGAACCCAAAGGATTTCTGATATACCCTAATAGGGGTATTGCATGTGCATTGAATAATTTTGGGCACATGTAATACCCCTCTAATAGCTTGGACCAAAATAATTCAATATTTGGTGTTTACATAGTACCTTCATGAAGGCATTACTTTCCTTTTAGGTTTTGTTAAAGCTATGCAATACCCCTCCAGGATTTTTTAAATATGTTCTGGAGCCAAAGGATATCTAATATACCCTAATAGGGGTATTGCATGTGCATTGAATAATTATGGGCACAAGTAATACCCCTTTAATAACTTGGACCAAAATAATTCACTCCATGGTGTTTATAGAATACCTTCACGAGGGTATTGCTTCCCTTCTAGGTTTGAATTTCTAATTTTTCGAGGTAATTTTTGGTTTGAATGCAAGACTAAAATCATTTTTTTGATAATTTCATCAAGCATACAAATAAGATTTTGTGAGAATGTAATATAACTATTAACACATGATGGTGTAAAATGAAAGTAAAATGCCTTAAACAAAAAAACATGGGTGACATGTGTTACAAAAATGTGCAAAAAATGCCCAAGTCCAAAACAACCCCACCTTCAAATGGGGAACATGTCATAATGGTACATATGTGATTATTTCAAAAATAAGTTGTTACCCTAAATCCCGAAAACCAAAAAAACACCCTAATCAAAACTAATATAACCTATGGGCTATTGTGTCACTATTGGAAGGGGATGGGATACCATGGCCTTCTTGTACCATGCTAATGCAACCTTTGCATCAATGGCATGTTGTTGTGTGAATATCCCACAATTGGCCAATATGGTGTCCACAACATTAGTCACAAACACCTCCCTAATGGTGATTCAAACCCTAAAACAAATAACACAATACAATAAGTATTACATATGAAATCTAAAACTTGGAATTCAAATAAAATTGAATATGGCATTGTTAAAAACTTATTAACCATGAATCATTTAAATCATAATATTACGGAAGAAAGCTGATTTTTTTATGTTTTATCGTCTTATTGGATGTAAATTTCTAATCACGTTCCATCCAAACACTTTTGAGTGCCTTTGCATATATGGCTTGAATCATTTGAATGATAATTACAAGGTCCTCATTGTGCTTGAACTTGGTTTACACGCTGAGAGAGATGGACCCCACACCCCATGTAGTCATGCCAAGAAGCTGAAGAATGTGGCTAAGGTTATGCTCACAAGTGTGGGCCTAGGCATTTAGGCGTGTATTGTAAATCAACTTGGAGCCTATCCCACTCTAGGAATGTGTGCCTTTTAACCTTAGCAATAGCCTTTTGTTCATTACAATAAAATTAGGCCAAAGGGTTGCTTAAGACTTGTGCATTCATTGTTGTGTGATCTTGAACCCTTGGGCCTTACTCTCGAGTAGATGGGCATTTGGGCTTGCTCAGCTCCATGGTAACATTGTGACGTGCCTATAAATGTCACACCAAATTGTACTTGGCCATATAGGATGCATCTCACCCATCAATGCTATAGGCAAATTTGGGCCCATCCTTTGCCCAATGCACACCCTTTATGGCAACTAGGGGAGGGGCAACCACATCTAAAACCAAAAAAACAAAAACATAAAACCTAATGTCAAAATTAACAATCTAGATGAAGGTTATCCCCTATAGAATGAGGGTATTACATTGTTAAACAAAAGATTAAAACACATGATAAAGGCATTACAAATATTTTTAAAAACCACACAAGATAAGGGTATTGCTAGAACCCAAAATTCAAATTTGCAAAAAATAAAGCTAACCCTAAAAGAAAATAGTCACCTACAAAGCCTTGAGGCATTGTCTATAGAATTAGACCAAAAAAAAACCCTCTCACATGGAGAAGGAAGGTGAGGCAAACATTTGATAACCACAATTACTAAAGGTATTGCAACAAGAAATTTGACCCAAAAAAACCCCACCCATCCTCTCTACTTGAAAGGATGAATGGGACAATTAATTATAACAAGTTCAAAATGTCACCTATATCCATTTTAACACAAGGTTCCACATTCTCTTGTTCTAGCATTACAATATTAACTACAATTGTTTACTCCTCTATCATGTTAATTGTTTTATGCAACTCAACTTCCATTGTATTAACATATGCAATAACAACAGCTACCACAAATGTTACACAAACATCAACATGGGCTTCTCCTTGTTCTTTCATATTCTTAGTCAAAGCCTATGTTGGTTGTCCAATTATCCCTATATCCACATCTCCTAAAGCTTGTTGATCAAAGGCCAAAGTCCTTTTCTTCCTAGTTTCCATCCACCACAAACAAGAACATAAATAAATAAACAACAAAAACAAGTAGAAGAAAACAAAAAAAGACCACCATAGTAGCAAGCAAAAAAAAGACCAAAACACCATAATTAAAATGATGACAAACAGTGTAGTTACTCATCGTTGTTTTTGGAACCTCCTTTTGAGCATGAAGAGGACACCTCCTCCTTCACACCCACAAAACCAACAAGATGATAACAAACAATTACGTTGTTCATCATCATCTTTGGGCGCCAAGCTCGTTGTCCCCCTTCACATTTACAAAACCAACAAAATGACAATGAACAACTATGTTAACTTTGGGCACCTACTTCAGAACATGAATAGGACAATGAACTTGGCTTGTCATTCTCTTCTACGTTTGCAAAAAACAACATGACGATGGCAAGTAGTGCAACTGTTCGTTGTCATCTTTTGGCGCATGTTCCAGAACATAAAACAACACAACAATGATAAGCAATTGTGTTACTCGTCATCAGGTTTAGGTGCATGTTCCAAAACATGAAAAAGGTGAAGAACTTAGTTCATCGTCCTCCTTCACACTTGCAAAAAAAACATGATGATGACAAGCAATTACATTATTCGTCATCATCTTTGGGTGCATGTTCCAAAACATGAAGAGGATGAAGAATTTAGCGCATCATCCTCCTTCACACTTGCAAAAAAGAACATGACAATGACAAGCAATTACATTGTTTGTCGCCATCTTTCAGCACCTACTCTAGATCATGGAGACAACAATAAACAATGTAATTATTTGTTGTCATCTTTGGGCGCTTACTCCAAAACATGAAGAAGACGATGAGCTGGCTTGTCATCCTCCTTCACATTTGCAAAAAACACATGACAACAATGAGTAGCAAAGGTGCTCATTGTCGTCTTTTGGTGGTTACTCCATAACAAGGTGATTAAAGACCAAGAGACTAATGAAAAAAAAAAGGCAAAAAAAAAGGAAGTTTAGTACTCAAACCTCCCACTTCTAACACCTTTGAATTTGACTTGTTGTTGCACTCCTAAAGCTCCTTGCTTCTCCACGCTCCCTAAGCTAGTGAGTGGAAAGCGTTGGAATTCGAATTGAAATTTAGAGCTACTGAAGCCCTCCTTGGTTCTTGACTTTAACAATGTAGGTGAGTGGAAAGCATTGGAATCCTAATCAAAGCTCAAAGCTACTAAAGCTCTCCCTAGTTCTCGAGCTCTAACAATGGAGGTGAATGGAAACCACCTAAAACCCTAATCGAAACTTAGAGCTGTTGAAGCTCTCCTTGGTTCTGGAGCTCTAGTGATGGGAGGTGAGTGGAGAAGGAGGTCAATGGTGTGAGGGAGGTAGGTAGGTTGGAGGGGGGAGGTAGGAGGTTCCCAAAAAAAATTAGGGTTAGGGGTGGGGCCAAAAAAAACATTATTAAAAAAAAAACTGTCACCGAAAGAAAAAAATGTAAAAGGCCAAAAAAAGCCAGGAAGAAGAAAACATATAAGATGAGAAAAAAAAACGAGAAGAAAAAAAAGGTCCAGAAGGAAAAAAAAAATGATGCTGACCAAGTAGGAGACAGTTTCATCCCAGAACGGGAGTTTTTGGATGGTGCACTGGTGGGTGCTGGGTCACTCAGGCCGTTAAAAAGAGAAAATGTGGGACGACAATTTTGACAACGTTTTTATCATTCCCGAACCAGAGTTTGCAAAATACTGTACTTGCTCTGTGGCTTTTTCTTTTTTGTACGGAGTCCAAGTTAGTGGCTATTTATTTCAGTTTTCACTCAAGGTGCAGAGTTTCAGTTTTTTTTTTTCTTTTTTGTTAAATGTTTTTTTAAGATCTACTTTTTGGTCCTTTTTCACTTGAGTGAGCTTTTTGCATAGGCTGAGTTTGTTGGCACATTTGTGGCCAATAAACTTAATGCCATCTATGAACTCTATCTTCAGGGTAGGGTAGAAATTTTGGTTTACTCTGCCCACTTTATTGGGCTGAAAAACATTAACAAAAATTGCCCAGGCAAAAAATGGTGACAAACCTTTAAAGGAATAAAATTGCCATGCAGCTAATGAGAACAGTGGTTTTTTTCTTTTCCAAATTTGTGAAGTAGGTAGATTGGCAATCATGCACAAGAGGATTTAGCCAAATTTGGCTAGAGGTCAGAGGGGGAAAGAAAATAAAATTGGGTACCTCATACAAGTCGGCAGCTTGTTGGTTCCTATTGTCTAAAAATGGTGATTTAGGTCCGTTTTCCTCATAATGTGGCGACTTAGGTTCCTTTTTTTCTCAAAAACAAAAAACCATTTGTACCTTTTGCACCCTCCTTTTCTTTCTTGCCAGGTTGCAAAAAATTGTTTTGAAGAAAAACATTGAATGAGAAGGCTTGATATGCACTCAAAGAGGGACCAGAATTTTTCTTTGGGGGGCAGAGGGTTCGACTTTTTTAGGATTTTGGTGTTCCCTACATGTTCCCAAACGGTTCCTTATGACATTTTCAGTTTGTTCCTCAAGGTTCCCATGTGTTTCCCAGATGTTCCCAATAGCACCAAAAACTTTGCCCAAATTCTTTTTGGTATTGATAACTCTGGCGACAGCCTCAGAACCCTAAACCACCAGAGCTATGAGGAGAAGGGCATCCAGTTGGGATTTGAACTCCCAACCGACTGGCAATGTCGGGTTAGCCTTAGCCAATAGATTAGCCGAATATCCTATTTTGCCAAAAAAATTACCCTTGTAAACTACACAAGTAGACCAAAGGAAAGGCTACCTTGGAGGGTTCATAGTGAGGACTATTTCCTGTATTTTTTTGGTGTAGGGCCAATCAAAAGGCCCGTGACCCAATAGGGGGGAAAAAAAAACCACTTTAACCTACAACGTAGACAATAGACAATCAGAATTATTTCTCTGCCCTTTTTTCGTTTGGGCAAGATCGAAATATTTCATATGCCCAACATGTGTCGGAAAGGCAAGATGGCATGTGTCCCATATGGAACCAAAAAAAAAAAAAACCAAAAACCAAAAACCAAAAAGAAGCCCTTCCAAAAGCCTGCGAGAAAATTTAATTAATTATGGAAAAAAGTAGGTGTACTTATTGACCCCTCCCAAAAGTGAATATGGCCCACCAATGTTTAGATTGATAGCTAAGCTAGTTTTTTAGGGTGGAAGAAGGTTGAAGTTTTCAATGATAATACACCCTTCTTTTCTTCACAAAGAGTCCCTCTTCTTGTCCAAGGAATCAAATCAAGGATTGGGTTATTGTTATAAATATGTAAGGATCATCCATGGTGGATCCCACATGTAAACTCAGATGGCTGGCTGGCTACCTATTAGTGGATGATACATAATACATATACAAGAAGCCAATGCACATGACATTGTTGTTGGGTGTCAGATTATCTCCAAGTTCAAGATGTAATTATTGTACAAAGTGTTTTTGGCAGGATGTGCTTTACATTTACTAGGTACCTTGCTACATTCATTGTTAGAAGATGAAATGGTAAGTAGTGAAGCCATTGCAAGAAGAATATTAGAACTAATGGGTTGTGACTTGCAAGAAAGTAAGGCACTCCCCAGCGTTTCCTAGTATATTTGGAGTGCACCTTATTACATCCATGAATTTCCCTTGTAGACAAGAGGAGGGATGTTACGCCTACTCTTTAAGAGTGCAAGGGATCTTATGCATGCCTACTAATTGGTGCAAGGTCTCTCCCACTCTTAAGTATAGGGGAAGGCCTCTTCCCCAGGGTCTTCCCTAATTTGAGGGTCATAACCTGAGCCTTGAGGGTGGTAGGCTAGGGGTATACACCTCAGCATTAGGGGAGATTTGTAGGAGCAAGAAATTGTTTTAAAATTCAAATGGTGGAAGGTCTGCATGTGATTGTTGGCAAAAGGCTACTTCAACTGATGAATGAATCTTCCATGTGGGGGACTCTGGGAGATGTGTTCAAATACAAAGCGAAAAACCTCAGAGTGCGTTTCTGAGTAAGTGTAAGAACCACAAGTAGGTCAAAACATTTTCCTAAAACAAGGCCCCACTGCCCTCCATTCAGCTGTGTTCTCTGGAGTCTCCATGTCCTTACCTCCAAAATCAACAAGGGGTGTGTCACACTGTGGCCTTGCCATTTACATTAAAAAGTATCTTAAGGCAAAAAAAGAATTATGGAAACTCATATATTTCACAATGCAAGAATATAATCTTCAAAAAATCCTCTAAAAGAAACCAAAAATCCTTCAAGATATTATAACTTTATAACTAATCGCAAGTATCAACACAAGCCAAAATATTATCTTTCAAATATCCTCATATAAAAATCGACCTATTATTATTACCTACGGGCCAAAATCCCTTAAGCTAGTATACTCTATAATGAATCTAAACACAATATCCTTGCCTTGGTAGGCAAGGCCAATAAAGACTTCAATTGGAAGTAAAAATACCTAATAGTCAATTAACTCCAAAGTCAAATTGCTGAAATAACAGGCTAGGCAATACTAATGTTGATATAGTATTAGGCATGTGCCTAGTATTAACTCTGGTATCAACATTGGTAGCAAGGACCTGACTCCTGAGATAGTAGTAGTACCTCCTTACCAGCCTTGTACCCATTTTACACCAGTTTCAATACTAGTAGGGCATATACCTGCCTCACACCAGTCACAAAATCAGTCTTGAATAGGTAAACCCAATATAGCAAGACCAGATTGGTACGAAAGTCTTACAAATATGCACACGACCAGGCTTGTGTGAGAATTTCCAAAGGTACTCACTCAATACCAGGACCAGGCTGGTATGAGAATTTCCAAAGGTACTCACTCAATACCAGGACCAGGCTGGTATGAGAATTTCCAAAGGTACTCACTCAATACCAGGACCAGGTTGGTATGTTCAAAACTTGATACCTATCAGACCAACCAGTCACAAAGACATGTGGGGGAGAGCATTTTCCTTGAAGGTGTGAGGGTCACATGGTTACTCCAGGGTACTCAAAGCTTACCCCCAAAACTCAAAGCTCCTCACCAAGCACAATGGGACCCCCAAAAGGAAAATGCAACCTCTCGAGTAAGAACACCAAAACTAAAGTAAAAACATAATACATTGTTTTTTTACAAGTTTGGGTTCATTAAAAGAACATTTATTTATTTATTAAAAGATGTTACATCAAGTCCCAATGGTAAGGTTTGAGAAGATGACAAATTGTTTCCAATCAAATGCCAAGGATATGACACATAGTTCCCAACTACATGTCAAGGTTTGCATGGAGTTTGCTTTTGGGGGAGGGTGAAGTTCGAAGGAAATGCCCCAATACTCCAAATTCCAACATTAATTAACTGAACATCCAACCAATCTAAAGGTCTAAAGGTCTAAGGTTTGGGGGGGGAGGGGAGGGGAGCCATGTGTCTTGCGAGACTTCTGAGATTCCCACCTCAAATGAGCGAAGGCGGTGGCGCATCTGGGAAGTCCTTCAGGCATATGCCTCCCCGGACCCCCCAGAAGAACACCCACAAATGGTTTGTTTGACAAGGACCTTTAGGTTTTTCATTCTCTCTCTCTCTTTCTCGGGAAAAATCTCAAATACAGACAGAGCAACGTGGCTTCACCAAATGGAGTGATGTGGCTTCACCAGCATCCCTTATTATTATAATCAGGCACTCGTCGGCTCCTCCTGAAAGACATCAAAATCAGTGGTTCTGATCAAATGATTGACAATCAGTTTACACTAAAAATATTCCAAGCTTGGAGGCCAATACTTCATTTACATAAGAGACTTCAAGCACGGACGGATATTTCACTTAAAAACCCTGACTAACTCTGGCCTAGTTCGGCTTATTAGGTACTCTATAGGCCAAAAGCTCCTTTTTAAAAAAAATATCCTGGGGAATAAATTCCAGGAGTACCCAGATTTGCCTCTTCAGGTGACCCCAAATAAAGAGAGAAAATAAAATTCTCAAGACTTTGAGATAGGTGGTAGTCATAATTCCTCCTTCCTATCACATGATAGCATACTAACAAGCCACATTTGCTGAGAGCTTAATAATAAGCCACTTTTTTTTGTTGATAGCTTTATAAAAAGGCCACTTTTTCTGATATCTTATTCAAAAGGCCACATTTGCTGATAGCTGAATAAAAAGCCACTTTTGCTGATAGCTTAATAATAAGCCACGTTTTGCTGATAGCTTAACAAACAAGCCACATTTGCTGATAGCTTAATGATAATAATAAGCCACTTTTTTTTTAATAGCTTATTAAACAAGCCACTTTTGCTGATAGCTTAATAATGAGCGATGTTTGCTGATAGCGTATTAAATAAGCCGCATTTCCTGCCTTGCTTCCCATGAGCCGACAGCAGCAGGGTGGGGAAGAAAGAGGCGGACTCACTGGAAACAAGCAGCGTATATTTAAGTTTCCCCGTCGGTTGTATTATACGATCCTACCACGTATAATACAGTTCTCGGTTCTTTTAAACCGTAGAATTCGATTTACTTTTTTACCAGCTACCCTATTCAATTCTGGCAGACGTGTGGGGAAAGGGAGACCAGAGGACCCACTTGCCGGGCCGCCCCTTTCCCCATTGTCACGATACGTGCATCCAATTTCCCCACATGGCCGACCAGGGTCCGGATTCCGTGGTTTGACAAGGTCCACCACCCAACCCAACCCTACCCCACCTTACCTTACCTTACCTTACCTACCCTACCCTACCATGGTTATGTAAAAGGTGTCATTAATGTGGTTTAATTAATGATTTTTTGGGTGGTGAATTCTCGTTATTTTGGGGGAAAGAAATATGAGGAGAAATTTGGGGAAAATGTTTTTTCTTCACAACAAAGTGGTAAATTCACCACTAAAATTTGACAAAAGCTTATTTTTAGTGGGTGAATTGAACCCCACAATGTTGACCAATAGTAACGGTGGTCATGACTCCCAACCATGGAGGCTATTTCTTTTATAAAATGGATCCTCCATGAAGGATCAAATTTGTCTTTTCATTTGAATAGTTAGAAAAAGGTTGTAATACTTATATATGGATTGGAAAAAAAGGAACAATATAAAATAAAATCCAAATGAAATGAAATATGAAAGCAAGTTATTGTGGTAATTATAATACCTATTCTAAATCATGCACACCCATGAATTTTATATTTTGGGATTTTTTTTCCAATAGTGTTTTAAAATGCTAAATAAATAAAACTTACTTGTAGTAAGGTTATCCTTGAGAATTGTTGCAATCAAATTATATTGATATTTTTCTTTCAATTCAAATAAAAGGAAATTTTATTTCAAACCAAAACTCAAATTTTAAAAACCATAGAATGTTTCTAAATTTTCATCATTGTCACTAGTTGAAATATGATTGATTGATAAACCAAATTGACCAGTCTTTTTGTTATTATATAATTTTGTTTCATTATGTGGTTCTCAAACTAGGGTAGAGCTTTTGGGCATGTGATGTTTTTATCCTTAATAATGTGGAAACTTGGGAAAGTGCATAATTATTGCAAATCATCTTCAAAGTTTAAAATGACACTAAAATACTAAAATCCATTAGAGTCCATTATGTTTCAAAGTCAATTGAGGTGTTGAGTTGGGTAAAACTTTCAAGCACATGGTAGTCAAATATATGTTGTCAACATGAAAAAAATAATTCTTTGACCATGTGACAAATTTTTGATGTAAAGTGAAAAATTTGGTGTGGACTATGGAAAGGAATGAAGCCACAAGATAATGAAAAACATTAATCTTTTCAAAAATTCTAGTCATAAATATAAATTTTTTATAATTATTTTTTCTAATGTATGGACATCATATGTTGAATTATTTTTTTAAAAAGTATATTTGATTAGTTTTATAATTAAGCTAGTCAATTCTTTTTTTAAATCCAACAAACATTGAAAAAATTGAATGTGTGGAATATATTTTTGACAAAATAATAAATGTCACATGATTTAAAATTTTGTGTATATACTAAGGTTTAAAACTAGGGTTGTGGCTGGATTTTTTGAGTGATTTTTTTGTGCTGGGATGGTATTGAAATTTAAGACCATTTGGAAATTTTTATTTATTGGATGAAATTTCATTCAAAAATGTTTTTTCTTGCATTTTTTAACAATAAATGCATAATACTATTTTTCTTTCAAGAAAAACCATTAATATATGAAATAGTAGAATATTTTATGGATGGGCATTGCATTATTTTTAATTTTTATTAATTTGGTGATATTTCATGAATTACAAACATAAGGCCCTATGGATGTTGAAAAAATGTAAATGATATATTTTGTGTAAATTAATTTTATTCAATCTTCTTCATCTATTTCTTGGGTTTCCATTATATTCCAACTATGCTCTCATATCACACATGGGCATATCCATCATTACATTGTGCATGTCTTTGGCATGGTTCATTTCCTAACCATGGCCAAGCCTTCTAATGGAGTTTCACATATCACCTCATTAATATAATGATTTTCTCTCCACTAATTTGGTGTTACAGCCAAAGGAGGATGTGAAGCAAAGGTTCATGGCATCTGATGCACCCTTGATTTCCATCCAAATTGTGTGTTCCTATAGGTTGATGTAACTAATGCATTCAACTTTATGTTGTGCACTATGATGTTTGAAAAACTTTGGGCTATTAGAGGTAATACTATCACTCAATTTCTACCTTTTGTCCATAATTTTAAAAAAATTATGAAATTTTTTTTATATAGCTTCCATAACCTTAAAGGAAAGGTCATTATCATCTTTTTGACCATTGATACCTGTTAAAACAAGTCTTTTTGTGGGCCTCTATTTGTGGGCCCATCTCCAAGCTCTTCAATTTGTTGCAACCCATTTCCCCAAATGTTGATTTCCCACCATAGCTAATGATATTTGCATTATAGGTCCTCCTTCCATAATATGAACGACATTTGAGTATTTAACCTCAAAGCTTAATGAAATAGTCCTTTCAATCCAACCTCACAAAGGTGTTACTTGGTCCCCATCATGCTTACTTAACAACTTCACCCCCAACCTTGTTTAACAAATTTTTAATAGCTTCAAAGTTTTGGGTATTCCAATGGGATTTTTTTTGTTCATTTCCTTGTTCATTAATGATGCATTATTATAAAATCTCAAGAATGTAAATTTACTCCTTAGGATGGGTGATGTTCAAATAATTTTTGGGACTTTCACTTGATTTTTTTGCAATAGCCATCATACCAAATTAGAGGCACCCCTTCTATTTCAAAGTTCTTGAATCCTTTATGTCTTTTGGGTGCAGTCACAATCCAACGAGCCAAAAGGGTGTCACGCAAAAAAAATAAAATCAAAATTGGACAATTATTTATGTTTCACCATTTAAAGCCATGGCAATCATGGCAAATTGTTGTTTTTTCATTCAAATTAATGTCAAGGAATTCAAACCAAAAATCCATTTGATGAAATTTTAAGTTTGAGTTTTGATTTAGGATTTCTAAAAATGAACACCTAGGCATTAGACAAGAAACAATTTTGCAAAAGACTATAAAAAAGTCTCATATAACAAAACACATTGGATGGGAAAGAAATTAAGATAAAAACCTATTGGCCACATTGAAAAAAACATTCATACATTAAAATATGTGGAATTCTAAAACTTTAAAAATTCAATTTGAACTTTCCAAAATTGATCTAGAGTTTTAGAACTATGAAAGTCCTTTATCACATATAAATGAGGTAATAATTTACATGATGTGTTAAGAAAAGTTGTAACCTATCATAAAAAAAACATAAAAATGTAAAAAATGAATTTTTGGTTATGATTTGAAATTGTTATCATTTTTATAAATAGAACAAAAAATTCACAAGGAATCAAAACATGTTAAAAAATTCATATTTATTCAAAAATCATTAAAGAAAAATGTCATTTACTAGGACAATTATAAGCATATATTATAACAAGTTGCAAAAGAATTGTTCCAAAATTCATTTGTATGAAATTTGTTTTTGGGAAAAATGACATGTAGTCCTTTTTAAAAATAATCATGTTGGTTCATTGTATTTTGTTTGCACCCTTTTGACCTATCTTTATTTTGAATTTCCAAATGTTTTATAAATCTAGGATCTTTTGATTATCCCAAAGAAAATTTGGTTCATCAACAAGCCTTTCGTCCCATCTTTTTAGAAGGTATTGATTTCATTTCCAATGTTGCCATTATCCTTATTACATTCTTAGGGAATTGGTCCTTAATTGCTTCATCCCTAGCTTCTTGATTTTGGCTTGATCATTGTCTTCTTATGTTGGAGAATTTGATTCACATTGACTTCGATACCCTTCCATTCCAACAACGATTCAGAATAACTTGGGACTTTTTACCCTTAAAAGTTCATGGTTGTTTTTCTTCCTTTGAACACTTTATCAATAAATAAATTGAACACCTCTAGGACCCACTTCAAAATGTTTACACCAACACACCTTTTTGGAAAATTTTAATAAAATGTTTGATGTCCATCAAGCTTGCATCCTTTCATGGTAATGCCCAAGCTCAAGTGTTTAGTTCATAATTCAACCAATGGTACTAATGTTTCATTCACTATTTGCAATCTCTTCCGTTGGATTACCCCATCCTTTAATCCTACTATAGTACCTAGGTGCTTTGGCAAAAATTAAATTATTTTCAACTTTGCTGAAATTTTTAGAAAAAATTCAGAACTTTCTACTGAAATTTTCAAAAACACATTCAAGTTGCCAACCAATTTTGAACCAAGGACTTGCTTAATCAAATTAATTATTTTACATCCATTTGACCACTAATGTAATGGAATCTCTTGAAGATATTAATGAATTTTATTTCATGCATTACACATATGTCAAAAAATTTAGAATTAAAAAGTAGCTTAAATTTTTGGCAATTGGATTAAATTAATTATTTAGTTAAAAATTGCCAAAACCACCTAGGTATTACAATAATCTACCAATTCATCCCATTGATCCCACGTGTATCCATTTTTTATGATGTCCACATGGCAATGAGTTCATTGGGACACATGATGCCATTCATGATTTTTTGCATCCATTCCAAAGGAGGTAGGATATCATGGTTCATGATTAATTACACATTGTTCTTTTTTCCACATTCTAGACATCCGAACACCATGTGGACATTGTCCTTTCTAAGGATGGGGTTTAAACCTTTATAAACATTGCCATTGCTAATATGACCCATGGAGATTTCTTGGGTTGAACGTCTTTTACATGTGGTTTCACAACATCAAAAGCAACACAAAGGAACAAAATGATCAAAATCACCATTTGGGAGACCAATTCTTCCCTTTGGTAATAGAAATCTTCAATTGTTTACATAAACAACTTGATGACTTCTTACATGTTTATGCCAACAATGTGTGTTGAATGAAAGGCTTAGATAGTCTCCACTATTGGTCCTCACCACATGTTCCAAAGAAAAGGTTTCAACTATGCTCCAAAAGTTATAAGCATGCACAATCTTAAATCAAGCAATAGAATGGGGTTGGTTATTTATCAACTTCTTCCATTCAACTAGACCTTTCGCCAAATTACCACCTTAAATATTTTATTCATCATAGGTAGCTAAAGGATGTCTATTGGTTTTGATCTTGATCTCGAAATTATTCACTTATTTGTGTTAGACGATGAACCGCATTTTTTTTTGCCTCCTTTCTTTTATTTGATTTTCCCATTTTTTTCTTAGAATGAAGTCTATTAGCTTCACAACAATTAATTGAACATTTTACTTCTTAAAAACCCCATTTTCATGTTTTTGAAACTTTGTTTGTATGCAAACAAGGGTTATAATATTATTATAAATAATATGTAGGGTTTGTGGAATGAGCTTGTGTTTAAGTATGAAAAAAACATGAATGGCCAATGGGATTTCTAAAATGGGAACTTCAATTTTTCCCAAAGGTTAATTTAAATAGATTGACATTTAAATTTTGTAATAGTGTCATTATGCCTAGGTGCAAAGTAATATTTATTGGCCAATGAGATTTTTCAAATTGATGGCTTTAAATTTTTTTAATAGTTGTTTAGTGAATTAATATTTACACATTGCATGTAAAGGACATGCACTTATTGTTGCATTTCTTTTGACGTGGAAGGGATAATTTTTTAACATGCATTTTGAGAGTCCATGTTTTTGGACATGCAAGGGAATGTGCATTGGTATCTTACTTTCAACCAAAGACTATTCTTTGGTCAAGAAAGGAGGTCGTAAGTAATGTTGCATGTGTACATCTCTAATCGCACATGGTTGTGTTTTTTTTTTCCACATTATAATTATTGATTGGTCCAAGGCTATTGGTTGTTCGACTTCAACAAATGAAACAATTTGTTATTTTTAAAAAAATGTTTCAATGTTTTTTTCATGAAAGACAAAACCATTGTTTTATGTACACTCTATTTATATTTATATTGTGTGTCATCTTAGAAGAAAACACTAAGGATTTCATTGGGGAGGTTTTTATGGAATCAAACATATGGTAGAGAGGAGCAAAGTATCGATTATTGATGATATGTAGTTCTCTAGGTCTAGCAATCCTTAGTTGGCAAATTTGCATAACGATGCCTTAGTTGGTACCTAATTTCAATAAACAAAGTGCTTAATATTTGACCTTTGTGGGGTTGATAGCTATGTTGAGTTGTGGTTCATTTTTAAAGGCATGGCCTTATGAATGTTGTAATTTGTCAAGGGAATGATAAGTTAAATGAATTGAATTTGTGCAAGTAGAGAACTAGGTTCCTCCAATGATTGTACATGGACAAAATTGAGTATGTGTGTTGATTTGATATTTTCTTCTATCTCGAAGGCCTTCAAATGACCTTTTAGATGAGGTTGACACCAAAATGAAATGAAAATAGTTTACATGTTTCTTGTAATATTTTTTTGCAATTAACAACCATGGTTAAAAACAGTGTCAATTGAACCATCTATTGTTTGTTTTATTATTTTTGTCAACACATGTACTAGATGTGTTTCCAATTACAAATAAGCTTTGTGAATGGTATTGGTTTGAATGGTTGGTTTATGTTTTTTTTTTTTGAAATCATTGATAAAATCGTTGGTACTTGGAATCACATATTTTATCTAATTTAAAGCTTTTTTTTAACATATTTCTATCACCTTCATGAAGAACTTTAATTCTTTTAAAGGTGATTCATTCATATTCATTTTTCTTGTAATGAAAGTTTTTGTTTTCGAAAAATATCATAGTCTTCTAACAACCTTGTGGAGCACTTTGAATTCATGTGAGAGAGAAAGAAAATTTGAAATACTAAAAAAATGTGATAGGATGAAGGAGTTATAAAATACTCCTCTTATATTTAAAACTTTGAAATGAATATATGAAGCTCTTCTAATGACAAAAGATTGTTTATATTGACATTGTGATCATATTCATAAACATGTTTTTGACACATTCCTTGTGCCATTTGTCTTTAAATACACCCACATAGTCAATTGTTTTAGTGTTTTCAATATAATGCACAAATCACAAGTTATTATGAGATCAAATTTAAGGAAAACTTCACCCTAAAAATAAATATTGTATGATTTTTTTGACCATGTGTAGAAAGTTGCAAAAAATGTAATAAGATCTTTGTATGGCAAAGGATAATGCAACATATTCCAATAAGTTAAATGATAAGATGCACAAAAAAGTTATAAATGCAAACAAAACAAAATTTGGGGAAAACCCTTAGCAAAATGGCCCATAAGAAGAGAGAAACTATATTCATTATTAATTGTTTACTTTTTTTTCCCATTTAGGGATCCAATTAAACATGATGTTTTCTTCTCATAAGGCCCAATGCCACCCTTTTATCTTCCATCGTTCTTTCCATGCATTAGTAACTTGTTGCAAATAACAAGCAACGAGGCCATGGTTGGCCTCAATCCAAACAAGTTGAAATTTAGGTCAAGTTTTATAAGTTGATTATTCTTGTACCTCTAAAATTTATTGAGGAAAAAACCTATAAGTACATTTCAAAATTAGAAAACATGTTATAAGTAAAATAATGCTCTCATGCCTTGACTACTTGAACCACATAATCACCCCTTGTCAAGAATTGAGATTCCATCTTCTCATCCATGTAAAGAACAATTATGAAATTTTCATTCAAGTGGCAAAAGGCTATAGAATTGAACCAATGAGAGAACCCAATGTGGTTCTTTGTGGTAACTAGTAGGTTGATATTGAATGGGAGGTTGAAGGTAATGGGTTGTAACTTACAACTTGATAGCCAATAAGAGCATCAAGATTTGAGAGATTCTCATGAGGGATGCTTATGGAATATGGAAGGCAACATGGGAAAAATAAACCCACTTTGCACTCAATTCCTCAAAATAGGAGTTCACTTTATTTCATTCCAAGGTTGTTTTAAAATTTTAAAAATCCATTTTCAAGTTCATTTTCTAAAAATTCTCTTTGAAAAATCAACAACATATTGCCATTCACTTCCACTCTAGGTTGGCATTCTAAATGTGCATTCACACTTGGTCGTAGGGATTCTAGTGTTGAGTCCCCTAACACCATGCTAGTCATTTAGGACTTACATTTACTTACCATGAACATTTTATGTTAAGCAAAACATTCAATTAACATTAAGCTATTGTCCATTTAACATTGGGTGCCACCTAGGATGCCACCTAGATTTTCATTCAACATTGACTTAACATTAAGTGTGAATGCACCATAATAATGTCCCAAAAAAAACTAAGGCTACCATGATTGGCTAGAATCTTGTGCTGAAACAAATGCAATGTTGGTGGTTGGGTACCAGGGGTTTGTTTTTTCAATTTTGTGATGTAGCTGAAGTGGCGATCGTCCATAAGATAATTTAGCCAGATTTCACTACAGACTAAATATGAAAGTAGAAAAAAAAAAAACAGGATCCTTCTATATTTTTGGCTACCTACTGGAACTTATAATAAAAATCTGGCTGCAAACCTCTTTTTTTTCAAAAATGTGGCGAAATTTAGGCCATTTTTTCAATGGAAAATCCATTGTACAGGTTCAAATCATATTTTTCAGGTCAAAATTTGGGAGAAATTTCGCCCCCTAAAAAAAAAAACTGCATATTATATCTTTAAAAATTAATTAGTCAAAGATAAGATAAGACCAAGGTTTTTTTTTCAAATTTTTGATATAAATGTTTTGGCCAAAAAAAAAAGCAAAATTAGTCGAATTTTAAGAGTATACCCAAAATGAATTTCCAAAAATTCCCCAATCTATATGTTGAAAAAGAGACAAAATTTGTCCCCAAAAAATCATTGGATAGGACCCCACTCAATTATGACTTTGTAACTTACACTGCAAAAATTATAACAGTAACAACAATAATAATAATAATAAGAACTGTATTTCGTATGTTTTTTTAATATACAATTCACACAACAACAAGGACATACATACCATGTACGAAAGATGGCTACATGAATACGCTATGTATAATACATGCGTATTGCACCGCCCGTATGCGAAACGTTCCCTACATGTATGCGTGTTACAATGATGGAACTATTACCATAGGTGGCATAATGACTCATCATGGCCTGTGGGCCATATCCCATCCCCATGTTCAACAAATAGGCCGCAGCCCGCAGTTTGTAGCTTTCCTTTCCCCTTTCTTCCATCGCTCTTGCTGTCTCGTCGCTGTCGCTCTCTCTCCCTCTCTCGCTCGCTCGCTCGCTCCATCGCTGTGCTTCTCGCGGTGTCGCTATTCGTTCTGGTTGCTACTCTGGTGTTGGACGTGTGCATGCATGTGTTCTGCTGTGATCTTTGATTTGGTTTCGAGTGTTCTGGGGGTTCGGAGTTCTGGTGTTTCCTGGCCGAAGCAGGCTTTCGGAGGGTTTTGAGAAGCAACTGGTTCGGTTCTGGGGTTTGCTTTAGTGTTTTTTTGTTTTGTTTTGTTTCCTTCTTCTTCTTCTTTTGCAAAACTCGTACGGGTGATTCGAAGGAACCGGTGGACTCGTTGTTGCCGCTGCTGTTTCGTTCGATCGAGAGACTCGTTTGTTTGTTTGTTTGTTGGTTGCCGATACAAGGGGACTTGTTTCTTGTTGCCGTCGTTTGTGTGACGAGATCTGTTGATTCTGGCTGTGTTCTCTTGAGATTTTCTTCTTGTCCGTTGTAGTTCTCGGTGGCCGCTGTTGCCGCCGCTGTTTCGACTCGTTATTTCGTTGCCGATTCCAGGGACCTGTTTGGCCGCCGCCGCTGCTTTTTCAAGGAGGGAGGGACTCGTTGTTTTGCTGCCGATTCCAGCGACTTTGTTTCTTCTTGCGGTTGTTTTCGCGATAAGATCTGCTGAGTCTGGCTCTATTTTCTTGAGGTTTTTTGTGAAAATTTCGCCGGCTCTCTTTTCGCTGCGTTTCTTTGTGATCTTCTCGATCGTTCCTTGTCTCTTCATTGTCGCTCCTTCCTCTTCTGTTTGCTCGTGAATTGGAGAGAGAAAGAAAGTAAAGAGAAAGAGTGGTCTTTCTGTTTCTGTCGTTGTCTTGTCGTGTTTCCTTTTCCCTCTCTCTTCAGACAGAGAATGGTTGTGGCGCACGGTCCCGTTGATTTCAGGTGAGAAGCAATCTCCACAGTCAAGAGCGGGTGTGCGCTCTGTCTTTTCCTCCTTCTGTTTCCTCATCTCTTTCGGAGGCGATGCTGCGTGCACCTATCGATTCTCGTCGCCGCACTTGGTTGATCTTAGTAGAAGGGGTGGAAGATCTGTTTCGCTAACAGGGCGTGCAAACGGGGTGAGAACTCTACTCTTTTGTCTCGTCGTGCTGCCGCCGCAAAGTGAGAACGCGGAGCGGAGCTCTTCTGTTGTTGCAAAGAAGGGGGAGGGACACAAGAAGCAAGAAGGGGCAGACAGTTTGCCATACCTTTGGCTTGTGTTCCGGAACACACACGGCCGTTCTCCTTGGCAAACAAAGGGCAAAAGAAGTGAAGAATTCTTCTTTGGAGAATGGTGGCATATGAAGTCCCTGCAGCAACGCAGACAAAGTACAGCAGCAGGTCTGCAGGGACGGTGGTGACAGATCCCTCCCTGCTGGGCAGCTCTGGTGCAGTCTCAACGGCTGTACCTCCTGTACAGGAATGGCGAAGCCATGGTGGAGGAGGAGGAGGAGGGTTTGTTGTTACTAATCAGTTTGTGGGTCGGCCCATCAGCATGATGCAGGTTCTCCAAGTGCCATCATCTCTGGCAGCTCCCAAGCCAGAGCCGCACTTGTATGGAGATGGAAGAGACGAGGGTGAGGAGGAGTTTGACTTCTATCTACATGGTCGCAAGCGCTCCAAGCTCCATGACTCTCTCCCTGCTGCTGCTGCTGCTGCAGTACAGGTAAGAAGATGACTTTTTCTTCCTGCAGATTTTCCATTTTTCTGTCTCTTTGATTTGTGAGCTTTGGGGAGCTTGGGTTCTGTTTTGTTGTTCCAGTACATTTGTCTCCTATTGTGTATATGCCTCCTGACAAGATTTTACTGAAGATGTAGCTGTTGTCTGTGTCGGGTGGAGTGTAAATTGATCTTGCCATTGGGTCATCTTCTTTTCTTTCTTTTCGTGCAGAGTCACATGCAGCCATCACTGGCCACATCTTTGTCCTCTGCAATCCTGCTTCAGGGAAGTGGAGGAGGAGAACAGCCCTCTCTGAATAAGTCTGATGATTCACAATACTCCCTCACGAGGAAAATGAGTCGGATTTTTCCACCTATGCCAGTGTCTGTCCCCTCTGCCAGCCCTTGTGACCCTTTGGAGGAGCCAAGCCCTCTGGGCTTGACCCTCAAGAAGACTCCTTCATTATTGGATCTTATCACCTTGCAATTGGCACACAGCAGCAGGACTACTGCATCTGATGCTGCGAACTGTGAAATGATTGAGCAAGGAATTGGCAAAAGTGGGAAAATTGAAAAGTGTTCAGCTCCTGCTGGATCCACTGTACAAGACAAGCTTAAAGCATCGAATTTTCCAGCATCCACACTAAAGATTGGGACATGGGAGGTAGGACTTCTGAGTCATCAAACATACATTGTCAGTATGTATGTGAGGGTCATGTATGAATAGAGAAAAATCTTGCCACCTGATGCAATAGTCCTGTTCTGATAATCCTTCATGCTTGGGAGTAGTCACAGTCTGTTATTGGCTCTTGTAGATCAAGTTCATGCAATGAGCATTAAATATCAGGTTGTTGGGAATTTGACCATGGTGTTGGTATGCAGCGTGTGTCAAGGTATGAGGGAGATCTTGTCGCGAAATGCTATTATGCAAAGCGCAAGCTTGTGTGGGAGGTGCTGGACAGTGGACTGAAAAGCAAGATTGAAATACAATGGTCCGACATCTCAGCAATGAAGGCAACCTGTCCAGAGAGCCTTCCAGGATCTCTTGAGATTCTAGTATGAACTCTTATCTCTCCAATCTGATCTTGAACTGATGTAATATGCATGTTGGTCTTTGATCTGATCTTGAACTGATACAAGATGCATGTAAGTCTCAGATCTGATCTTGAACTGATGCAACATGCATGTTGGTCTCAGATCTGATCTTGAACTGATGCAAGATGCATGTCGAACTCAGATCTGATCTTGAACTGATGCAAGATGCATGTCGAACTCAGATCTGATCTTGAACTGATGCAAGATGCATGTTGGACTTTCACATCATGGGTGGTGTAATAATGTTGGTCTGCTGGTGAATGCTTGATTGAATATTGAGTTGGTATGTTTATTTTCAGGTATCTCGACCTCCTCTGTTTTTCAAAGAAACCAACCCCCAACCAAGAAAGCACACTCTGTGGCAGGCTACTTCTGACTTTACGGGGGGACAAGCAACTACCTGCAAGTAAGTAATCTTCTGGCAGCTTTTAAATAATGAGATACTTGTAGTTGGCATACTAGTGCTGAACCAACAACTGTCTTCAAGATTCCACAATATTGTTACTTTTTCTTATGTCTACTCCATGTGCAGGCACATTTAACCATTGGCCTAGCTAGTACTACATGTATGGCAGCTAGAACCTTGTAGACTTTCCGCGCCACTTTTACAGAATCTCAAATTAGTCTTTGGAATTGCAACTAAAGACAAAAGGGTGGACAGACTATTCAAATCTTTGCTGCGCAATTGCCAGACATCTTAATGTGCCTTTTCTTGCTCTTTTTTTTTGCTGTGCAGTTAATCACCATTGGTTTGTTTCCATTGCAGGCGGCATTCCCTGCAGTTTCCAGAGGGTGTGCTCAACAAACACTATGAGAAGCTGGTCCAATGTGATCCTCGCCTGAAGGCCCTGGTGGAGGGAACACTTGGCGTTGGGCCAAGCCCTCTCTATGACCAGAGTGATGCCATGTTTGCAGGACATTCTCCTCTGCATCTTTCAAAGACTTTGAGCCCTTCGACAAATGTCTTTGAAGGGTACTACCAACCCTTGTCTGCTTACTCATCTCTTCAAGGGATGTGTAATAGGACAGGGGTTTTTCCTGAGCAAGAAGCCGATATGGGAGCAATGGACATTCATATGAGTGATATCTCTTCCCCAACTTCTGGTACTGTATCTTACCTTTGTGATGGTAGTTTGTATGGGTATCCTATCCACTTTTGGACATTGCTTCTGAAGGTTACCTTTTTCTTTCATGAACTTATGCCAGGTGGTGGTTGACTTCCCACTGCACATGTTTTGTTGATGAGATTTCATGTGTGCAATAATGTGGTATCCCTAATATTAGGAAGCTGAACGCGTATACTAAGCTGAACTTTTAATTGTCTCTGTGGCAGTGGTGGAGATTCGGGGCAGTGATGAGGGTGGTAATAGTGACAGTGAGGAGTATTACACAAATGAGGAGTTCCCAACTTCTGCTCCCTTTGGCACTATGAATACTTACATGTCACCCATGTGTTATGATGAGCATGACCTGAAGCCATCCTTGGATGATTTATCTGATGGCAGCAATGTTGCTGCTTTGAATCGAAAGATTCTGGATGAGATTGCACAGGTCCTCCTTGGAGATTCTTCGGCTACTTCGTCTAATGAACAGGCTATCTTAGTTGCCGCAAAGATGGGCTCCATGCAAGCTGTCTTGGCCAGAGATTTTTCCACAGGGCCAGCCAGCTACCCTCAAACCGAGGGTTTTGCACCTGATGTACACTACGGATACTACACAGACAGCGGGACCAATTATGGTCAAGTTGACATTGGGATTGAGGATTTCATAGGTCTTACAAGGGAGCAGCAGACTAGTCCCCGGCTACCCAAGTGCAATGCCATTTTGGACTCTTCATTCAACTCAGTGATGCAATGCCTTAGCAAGAACAACTCCACAGGCGATTTGCTTATGAACCTCCCAAGGATTGCGTCCCTGCCCCAACTGTTTTGAGTCTGTTGTGCAAGTGTGAATCTTGACATCTGGGCCATTTGCAAAATCATTGTTAATTGGGGGAGGGGAAGTGGGAGGGGGGGGAGGAGTTGTGGGTTTTCATTGATAATGGGAGCAGTGTGAAATGGAATGAGGGTGCCAGCCAAATTTTCAGGGGATCTTCTCAGCAACTATAAATTCCAAGTTTTCTAGACAGAGGAAAAAATTAGTTGCAGATAATGTTTCTGAAGGTTTGGCCAAATGTTCAGACCCATATTTGAATTTTCTCTGGGTTTTCATCTTGGGGGGCATTATTATATTATGCTGTGATGCACACATATACCCATTTCTTTTGGTAGTGATGGGTGTGGTCTGTGATTGTGTGTGCAGAGTTGTATTAGCTAGCTTAGTGCCTCCTATATGATGATCTTGTTCAATATAATATAGGACCATCTGATGATGATACACACTTGGAGTTCCTTCCCTGGTGTTGACAGATTACAGATATGATGAAAAAACCCAATTTTGCCATTTGTAACTGTATCCATTTGAAAACAGGTCTGATAAGGAAAACTCTAAAATTCAGCAATGAACAATCTTCTGACTGGGAGTCATTCATGCTCTCCTTCTAAACCAGTGGAAATCACACAGTTGAAGTAATGCTTAAGCAGCAAGCCACAACATCAACACTGATGATAAGAGTAATTATGTATTTCCAGATCCTTCATTCTTACTTACATACCAACCCCTGCAAATCAACTCTGTCCCTCCCATGCTGCTTGGTGAAAAATGGAGTGGGTTGATAGATAGATAACCATCCCGAGCTTGGGGTTGGTGGATGGGAAACACCCCGAACGAACTTTGTGCATGATGTCCTGCATGGTTGTGCAATGCAAGATCTTTATTATCATCCTTATTCTTGAGCATGTCCTGCAACGTCCTGCAATGCTCACCAGTTCTGATCCCACAACCATTCAAGAGACAGGCCAGGTCTTTACTGGTATCGTGGGGTCTGGTTCCATCCGGGTGGCTGAAGGTTTGGGGTTTGTAATTGCTTTCACCTTTTTATAGCACTTACATCATTCAAACCCTGCAGCAGAACGTGTGGGTGTTGCAAAGGGTGTCACCCTGACACCGCACAAAAACCATGCGGGTTGACAACGGGTATCACACTGACACCCGCTAAGAACCATTGGGGGGGGAGGGGTCGCAAAGGGCGTTACACTGACACCCCCAAAGATCATAGGGAGTGTTTAGCAGATAACCTTTTCTCTGTCATAAACCCACAACTTAAGACAATAAGAGGCAACCATGAAACATGATTTTCAGTCGAGTCCAATTAGTGTTTGGAAAACCAAGTACCATAGCCTAGGGTCAATTTCCACATTGACAAAACAATTTTTTTTTTTCAAAAAATTAATTCGTCTTAAATTTTTGAAATTATTGAATTTTCCATGATCTATTATGATATTGTCACATGAGTAGTGAAATTATTCAGAGTGCAGCCTATGATAATTATGATGATTTTCAACATGTCAACTTCATATTTTCATAAAAATTCATTCCACTATTTTGAGGATTATTTAATGACAAGACTGACCTTAGGGTAAGGTATTTGGTAGTGTCCTGAAGGAGAATTTGACTGGGTGGTGAGGGTTGGGTGGCTGGGAGCCTAGTCTGACCATCATTAGGAACTTTGTGGAAGCTGAGTCCAAGCAGTGATCAAGTTGTGGGAGTTGAGGCTCACTTTAGAAGGGGTTCAAGGTCCAAATTCCTATGAACCAATTTTGACTCATTTGAAGCAAATTAAATCAATCCTTGAGTTGGACCCTACATTGCATCTTGGTTCTTCAAATCATGAGCTCTCCTTTTTAGCTCCTTTTTTTTTTTTTGGGTTGGAACCAATTGATTTTCCCTCCAAAATGGTGCCATTCAAGTTTCACCTTGATTTGCCATTTTTTGGTCTTGGACCCTCATCTAAAGTGGCCATGAGTCTCAACCAATGGTCATATTATTTGATGAAAGTTGCACTTGGGAGAGACTATGTCACGCCACTAGGAACTTTGTGGGAACTAACTTTAACCAATGTTCATTTGTTGGGCGTAACTAATACTCGGGAGAGATTGTGCTACATCATTGGGAACTTTGTACACAACTTGCTAGACTCATGATGTTCAATTTGCCAATGACAAGCATTTGAAAGAGCATTTGAACCTAAAAGAAAACTCAGGGTAAAATATGGAATCTCCCTTGGGTTGTCATGGTTACATGGTGGATGAATCCATCTAGACATACAATGTGTTTTTTGGGGGGTCAATTTGTGATGTAGGAAAAAATATTAAGCCATTAACAATATGTGAAAATAATGAAAATTTAAGCATCCTATATATTTTTATTACCTCTTGAAACCAAATATAGAAATTTGGAAATTATTATTATTGTTCTTGGAATTCCAGCAATTACAAACCTGAATAGAGTTCATTTTGAAATTTTAATTTGTGATGTCATTTAATAGTGAAAATTTGCCAATATTAAGAATGTTATTGACACAAATGGCAAATGGAATCACATACAATAGACAAAATGTCAAAAAATTAATGAATTCCTATCTCAAAGAAAATAATTCCATGCATGATATTGGTGAGCGTGTGGAAAATCTGGAAAACCCCATTCTTCAAGGAAACATTATTCTTAAACTTTAGTCAAACCAAGAAGTAAAGTCAAAAATAGAAATTGCAATGTAATTATTTATGTTCAACTTAGAACCCTAATTGAGAAAACCTAACTTTCATCATCTGCCTTTTGTTTCACTTTTACTTGATGGTATGTAACTTTTGAAACTAGTGGCTCCACAACTCTCACTCATCTACACCTTTGTGTCAATGCCATGACACGTAAATTAATGTTATTTCATACGCTTCATTTTTTTCACATCCTTAGAAATTCATATTTATTTAAATTTTATTTTTAAAAAAATATGACACACTGGGGCAACTATAAATATAATAAATTATAAGCTTCAGAATATTTCATTTGAAAAAAAGATAATATTTTTTTTTCTGGCAAAAGGACCCCAAAAAGGATCATATTTGTAAATGCAAAGTAAACACATTGGCTTGTTAAATGTCATTTGCACCCACCAACATAATCATTGATAATTTCATTCATGAACATCCATTTTTCATTCAAAATGGATGAATTTCATCCATCACAAACTTATAATTGACTTGTCATTAATTTATAATTCATTTCTAATTCATTTGTGATACACGTGTAATTTATTTGTAATTCACTCATTTTTTAAAAAGGTTTTCAAGAATGTTTTTGGATGGTACACATATGAAAACATCCATAGAAACTTCCTTGAATCAAGTCCCCAAAAGGGTATAAATAAACAAGACCTCCCATTATCTTTAGTATGTTCAATACTACTTTAAAATATGATCTTGCACCATAACTTTGTTTTATTTTTTTCATGTTTATGTTTTCACACTTTGTCATAATAAAATTATGGTTGGACTTACATTTTGCACATTTTGTATTCTTGTTTAGAGTTTTCATGTTTTTATTTATGGTTTTGTGTGTTTCATGTTTGATTTTAAACCTTCTTTTTTTCATAGCTTGTTTTAATGTGTGCCCATAGGTAATCCCTTTGTATGGGTATTTTTCATGTTTTTAACAAGTGCAATTGAAGCATTAGAGAAGTTGATTTATTTTGTTTTACTTATTTACATATTAAAACATAAAAACATCTCATTATATTATTATTCACAATTGGTCGCATATATTATCTTCACTATGAGAAATCATATCCTTTGCAACTTGTCCTATGCAACTAAAAAATGTATTTTGCAACTAGAACATTGCAAATAACATTTTACAATTGCATAGGACACAATTTCTCATAATGCTTATTTAGACAATTATTTTTGTAATTAATTGCATTGCACACATGCATCATTCAATGAAAAGGATGCCTATTTAAACTCCCTTACGATGTGATTTGGAGGTTGCATTTGATGTAATATTATAATAATTTTATGAATTTTATGAATAATTTTCATGTTTTTAACATTAAATAATGGGTTGGGTGTTGTCAATTTTGGTGGTTTGGTATTGTCAATTTTGATTTACAATATATCCTTGGGTGAGTTCATGGATGCAATGGGTGTTAGAATTTGATGGCCAAACTTGGTAATACCCATCCATCCCTTTACCTAATACATTTTTAGATTGGTCCATGGTAGCATCAACCTTTCAAAAAATTGTGAAGACACTAGAATAAGCTGATGATACCTTTTTATGCCACGTATTGATGATGAGGCTTTGACTAGGCTTCAACTATGCGCACTAGTTGACATGGTGATGTGTAAGGTTTCAACCATTGTAGGGATTGTTAAACTAATGCACCGTTATTCTTTAATGTAATTGGAGGACAAAAAAATTTATAATTTAAATGACATGTGAAATATTCTTTCATGTCAGGCATTGTTAGAAGTGGTGTTGTAGGATTTGATTTTAAATAGAATGAACCCATTAACATCTTCATAATAATGGAAGGCACATGTAGATGGAATCATTTTGTTGTTGTATTCCTATCCCATAGTTAACCATAGTGGTTAGCTACATCCTAACCATTCACATGTATCTATCTATGTAGTAGCCACCAAATGCCTTATCTACATACCTATCTATGTAATAACTACTTACAATATCTACTTACTTACCTATGATGTTTACCTCCTTATAATATTCTAGTTATGCAATGTGAGGTTTTAGGAAAGGTTTTGTTGAAGGTAGAATTGTGTTGTCATTGTATGACATAATGGGGCTAGACTAATTAGGTCAACATAAGAGAGGGTAGTTTGAATTGCCTCATGGCAGGAAATTGGAAATTAACTTTGGAGGAATTTTGATTTTGAATCATTAGATGTTGTTGTAGTTTTTTTAAGACCTTATGCTAAAGCTAGGAAAAGAGATATTTTTATGGGAAAACATATGATGATGTTTGTACTTGCTTTGGATTTCTATTTTCAATTCCAAATTGCTTTGACTTTTGTTTTTAATTCATTGCAAAAATTATTCTAGCATAGATATGGATTTTTTTTATCAATTTGATAAATCTAATTTCTATTTTCTACAATTTTATTGTTACAAATGCTAATAGTCTTAATGAAAATATGTTAAAGTACAAAAATTAAAATTAAAATAGTAAAAATTAATTATCATTTACCATTTGACAACCATCCCCAAGATGAATTTGAGGTAAAAAATCAAAATTTTACTATTTTTTTGTTTTGTTGTTTTTGTTAAAAGTATAGAGAGGTTGTTGTGTGGAATTTATTTTTCTACTTTTACAAATTTAAAATTGGTTGAAAGGTTATTAATATTGAAATATGAGCAAAATAGTTGTCGTAAAGGTTTGAATATACAATAATTTATTGACCAAGAATAATAGTGGAACAAAGATGAACATGAATTACATGGTGATTCCAAGTTTATAGAGACAATTAGATTAGGTTGCAATTCAACAAATTGAAACAAAAGCCATAGTAGATGCAAAATCGCAATTGTTGGAAAATGTAGCGTAGTTTCACACTATAAAAAAATAGTATATTATGTCAAGAATACCCAAAACAGGAGAATGACTTGCAAGGTACAAAATGTCACTTATAATAAGGCAAAGGCATGGTAAAGTATGCCAAAAAAGTAGTCACACACATGCAAAAATTGCAATTGCATGAAAACAAAAATAGTTAAGTATGTGAAATATTTGGCCATTTATTTTAAAATTATATGAGTGCACTATATGATATGTGAAAATGTTTTTAAAAGATTAATATTTCATAATAATAATTTTTTTAATGTACTTTCAACATACTTTGCAAAAACTACGCAGTTGTCACACTTGTTGAAAAGCACACATTTTCTATTGTTTTCAATTACAAGTTCAAAAAATCATTACCATGATGCACTTAAGAATAATTTGGGATATATTTTAACAAGTTCAAAAAAAGAATTCCATTTTATTTTCCTACAGAAAATTATGTTTTAAACCTTTGTTGACTATGTTCTAATGAAGCTTGCAAGCTACTTGAATCCAAGTTTTTTTTCCATCAAAAGTAAAAAAAAACCACCCATTTTTGTTTACAAAGAGAATCTTAATTGGTAAGTTCATTGCAGGATTGTCCATTGTGCAAATATATGTGAATTTGGAGGTATGTGGTAGCCCTAATCCATTTTCCTAGTTGGAGTCCTCCTTGGGTCATAGTTATGCGAAGGTTGATAATCAAGCTACAACTGTAATTAAGAACAAATTATGTGGATATAGTTTAATGGGGATCCTTCACATTATGACCTTATAGGATCTAAAAAATTATCTTCTGAATTAGTGGCAATTGACCAATGGGAAATAAACAAAATGCAAGACCAACCAATGTTGAGAAGCTCCAAACTAAAAAGGCCCAACAAGTTGCAGCAACCAACACAATTGCTACTATAGAAATAAGGTATTAATAAAGTTATCCTAGTCATAGCTTATAGTTAGAAGTCATTTTAAAGGTTTTATGGCCTTTTATTTTTGAGAAGCATATGCCATTGGATTTTGAGAGTGTTTTAGCTATCAAAATGGTTTATGACACACCCCCAAACTCATTAAGAAACCCAAACATGGGTCCTAGAATGAAACAACCAAAATAAATAAATTAAGGCACGTTGTTTAACTCACAACATTTCAGGGGTAGGAAGGCATGTTGGAGCTCCAAGATGAGATTAAGATGAACTCACAAATGTGAGTTTAAGATGAAATCAATGTGCACAACCAAGAAAAGAAGGCAAGTTGAATGGAAGTGATGTGACAAATTTAGTAAGGACAACCTCAAGCACATGTTTTACATGACCCGCAATCTTTGGGAGGAGGCACCACTCCCCTCCCTATATTATACTTTGTGCCTCTCCACGAGGACTACATCCAAATGTGACTTTTCTCCAAGACTCTCAAATGGGAGTTCTAAAATTGGGACTTTTGTTGTCCTAAAACTTTAGACGTTCATATATTTCTCAAATCAAAATTTTTTTTGTGGAAAAACTTGATGGCAATATTTTATAGCCCTTAAAAAAATATTTCCAATGGTGTATAGCACACCCTAATCGGAGTTCATTTGACCCCTGCTTTCAAGGGGTTTGTGGTCGGGAGTCAAATTCTTAATTTGACTCCCGCCCTTTCTTTTGATCATAATTCATGCAAATCAAATCTAAATGAATAATGCAAGGGCACTTTAAGCATTTACGCTTTAGGATATTTTAAATGATGTCCTAGGGGCCCAATTTGGTGTTTTTTTTCCCTTTCGAACCAAAACTCTAAACATTCACAGTGTCGCAACCCTAGCTTTAGGCTCACGACCAATTTGAAGGCTTGCAAAGGTGTGGGCCAAGAGTGAAGCCCAAGAGTCACATTTCATGCTCCCAAGAATGTAGGAGAATGTGAGGGAATGAACCCCCACATTCCCAAATGAGCTTCCACTTTGGGAGTTGGAGTTTTAATGGACTTCCAAATTTTTAGAGGGCAATTTCAGGTGTCAAAATTCATTGGATTAAAGATTTCCTTATATCATTGGAAAGCTCTTTGAACGCAGATGCCTAAAATGGACTCATATGACCCATTTGGATACTTAAAACACAAGTTATGACCAAAAGAAAAGTTGAAAGTCAAAGTGCCAATTTGATTCATGACCACTAAAAGTCGGGAATTGTTTTGATTTATTTGCGTGTAGGTAGCTTGCCACATATCGTCAAAAAGTTCTCAACAAGGGCTATTATGTTTCTTCAGACCTCATTTCAATCAAAGTTCTACACACAAAGTTATGGGCTTTCAAATTCGCAGGAGTCCCAAATTTGAAAATTTCGGAACTCCAACTTGGGAGTCTTGGGACATAATGACATTTGGGTGTTGGCCCCGTGGCCAGACATAAAGAATATTATAAGGGGAAAGTGGTGGCTTCCCCCAAATCTGGGACGTGGTGAGTTTTGTAAGTCCATGTTTGCCCATGACTCATCTGTGCACCAAAAGTGCTCCAATTATGCACTAACCAACTTGTTGTTTGGTTTGTGTAGGTCCGTGTGAAGAATTGACCTACTTGTCACTTGTTCTAATCCTCATCCTAGAGCTCCAACATGCCTCTCTACCTTTGAAGTGTTATGAACCAATGAACGTTCCCCAACTCCTTATCCTTCCATTGTTTTCACCTTTGGACTTGTAGTTGAATCTATCAAGGAGTTTTGGGGTGCATTAAAAACAGCCAAACTTGCATGTGCAAAAGCACATCTACGAAGAACCCCCACGACATTGCGAGTTGCCATTTTCAGAATAGATCACCTGGTAAGATAATTTCGTAAGGAATCAATAAGTCTAAGGCCACGTGAATTCCAACAGTGCTTGCCCCATCCATTAGTTGTTGGAAAAGACAAGGCCTATCGTAAGTTTATGGTAAAAACAGTTCTAGGGGAGAGGTCTGCATTAAAGGTTGACTTTGATGATGATATTGACGACTTCTTTACTCCTGTTGACATCTTTTGATCTCGAGCAGTGCTTTCGTGCAAGGAATAGATTTACTTACAATTTTGATGACCTTGTGTGAACATTAAGGTCCTAAAGGGGGGATGATGTTAGGAATATGGTGCTTATCGAATGGTGAGCAGGGAGTAGTTTAAAAAATTGTTATAATGACAAAACAAGGCAATCTATATGCTGAATTAAATTATAGCTGATCTAAATAAACGTCTTACTAAAGGTCAATAGGGTGTTATTCAGTAGACCTAACACGTTCGGGTGTCAACACATTTACCTGCCAAACCCATGGGCTTGCCAAAATGACGTAGGCTTAAATATCTAAAGGTTTGAGGAGACAAGGAAAAGGATGGAGATATTAGGATGGGTGGGAAGTAGTTTTCACTAATGAGCCTAGTAAAAATGATACTTATGTACTTAGATTGAATAATACACACACAAATTTCTATGACTAGGACATGTTATTATGTATGAATGTTCCATCTTCCACATGGCTTGCTAGTAGTAGTTTGTAGCTTGTAACATGTATTAACTACTTGGGTACATGTTATTACGTGTAGATGGTAGACGAGAACCCAATAGCAATGGATACCTAAGTCACATCAAAACATCACTAACATCTTGATAGGTCTATTGGATTTAATTTAACATTTTGCATGGTTTAGATGTTGCATAGCTTGAAGATATTTCATATTATAAAAATGTGAAGTATGGTTCTAAACTATGACTTCAACATTTCATTTGTGGATTTGTGTTGAAAGAAACTAACATAAATTGTTTCGACCCTGTTTTTTTGTTCAATTTTTCAGAAAAATAACATTTGTTGGCAACATTCATAATAAAGTTCATTCATTTTTTCATTCATAGTTTCATCCATAAAAATCATTCATCCATAGACACATCATAAAATATTCCTCCATGTCAACAAAGATTTTATCCTACCTATCAACAAATATTCTAAAAAAGATACGTTCTTGCTCATGTGTTCATGCTCACATGCTTATGTTCATGCTTGTAGGCTCATGAATTAGCATTCTTGCTCCTGAACTTGCAATGTGTATAGGGGATGTACTACAAGCTCTCGTCCACCTCTAGCATCTTCCAATGCCACGACATATCATTCCCAGATGTCATACATCAAAGCACTAGGCTCCAATGTATCCTTTACAACAAACAATGGAAGGGCAGATGTGGTAACGTCTTCTTTAGCTACTTGGTGGGTAAGCCAAAAAACATTAGTACTAGCTAGGCCCTTCTAAACCTTTGATACAAGTCTCGCATCCCACAACCTTTTCAATTCTTGGAAGGGATCCATATCATTCACAAGTAATGGCTAGATGATGTAGATGAACACATCATCAAGCACTGCAAGGATGAACAAGCCACATGAGTAGTGCACTCATGCCATTGTTGCCCGAGTGATACCTACGCAATGGTGATCAGTAATTGGCTACCCACCAAATGTGGACTATCTAGCTCTCTTGTTGGCCACCACCTACACATACATGAAACCATGCAATCAACCAAACAAGTCAAAACCTTTTTGTCTTGCCTTGTCATTGTAGGGTTGTGTGATCATATTTGACTAATGTAACATGGCAATCAAAAAGAAAACTATCCAATGGGGAAAAAAAAGGGGGGTTCCCTTGAACATAGGACATGCAATCCCTAGAAACCACAATTCAGGGCATTGTAGTTTATCCCCTTGTGATCTTTCTATGTAAAAAGAATATCAATGGGATTGGTTATTGGAATTTAATCATTCCATATTGAAATGCCTCTCACTGACCAAGGTTTGACCTTGCAATGACTCTTTAAAGAGTTTTTGGCAGTAGAAGGATCATGGTACATAGTATGGTTAATAGTCGATTAGCTTATGTAGAACCTACCACGAAATGTAGACCCACAAATCATGGGGTAGCAATAATTGGGCAAAGCTTCTATAATAACCTCTCTAATTGCCTCTCAAAAATCTCTCCTCTACATCCCATAATACCTACATATAGGACTAGTATATGGACACACATAAAGCAAATGAAGAAATAAAAAGAAAACAAGTGGATCCACACCATGTTCTCATAAGTGGCTAGGACAAATTGACATAGGCTTGAATCTATAACCTTAACAACGGGAACTTTTTCAAGGGGTATTGAGTGTGCTACCTATCCAACAATTTGGATTCTATTGCACTTAAACCTTCCATTGACATTTGCACAAGTGCATTCTGACTAGAACCAACAATAAAAAGACAATATTTGAGTAAAAGATGGCAACTTTACCTTCTTTGGATATTCAGTGTTTTGGATGCACTAGTCTGAACTCTTTAGAAACCTGCAAACAATGTAGTGGTAGTTGTCAACATAAGGTGATTCATACAACAAATATGTGGCATAGTAGGACATCTTGGGAGGCTCAAGAATATGGTAAAAAAATCAAGTGGGTGTCATGTGGTCCACATAAGAGTTATGGCCCCCACATAAATGACATTGGACTGCACCAAATTGACATGTATGGTTGCAAAAACAACCAGAGATTTAGACACATCTAATCTGATGACCTAGAATGATGCTCCCAAGATAAAGCTAGGATCAAGGGCCCTAATAATAAATATGCATCCCTTAATACCAGGCTTAATATGGTGGACCTTAATACATGCCTTTATATTATTAAAATGCATCCCTTTATATTGTTAAAAACCAAACCAAAATTTAGTATTGGATTTTGGTTTCCATTGTGTTGCAATAGACCTTTGCAAATAGCTTACATATATTCAAGATCTTTTTGTATTGGCACTTTGACTAGATTTGGGCCCAAGGCCATGCTACAACTCCTCACTAGCCATGTCAAGTTAATCAAGAAGGTGAAAATGGGTGTGTGGGCTTATGATGCAGTTCCTTATCTTACATGTGTATCTTGGACTTTACTGAAATGGGTTATAGGTACACAACGTGGAAAGCTACATCAATTATGCCACAGATTAGGCCAAGCAGATACAAATGCCATGAAAATCATATGGGTCTGGATGTGAACAAGGCATAACATAGAAATTCAATACACTTAAATTAACTTGAAGTAGAAGACTTTGAAGAGGTACGTCAAATTGGTGCTACTTTGGAAGATTATGCACACTAGAAGAAATCTGGTGAGATGCAACCCATCTTTCTCCAACTATGTGTGACTAAATGATGTTTGCAACTACATGTGGTTGTTTCTATGACTACACTTCATGATTGGTTTATTGTGCAACTATGATGCAACTAAGTTTGCAACTAATAATTTTTCTTCCATCCTTCTAGGATGGTCTACATCCATGATCAAGCCTATAATTGCCATTAGTTGCATACACCACCAATCTTAGTCGCATAGTTTCGTAATCCATATTCATGTACACACATGTATTAGGGAAACATCCAGGGTCAATTTTTATGGGTGTATTGAAATTGCATTAAATACATATTTATAATTGATTGGGAATATACAACATGCATGTATTAGATGGATCGCGTCCAAAATTTTGAAGGGGTTCATTTTGCGTTCATTTAATGGCTTGTTGTAGTTGGTATTAAAACCATATTAAACGTATGTCCAGGGTATATATGTCAAGGTGTCAAATTGGGGTCTTATTGAAAATGGGTTCTTTCAAGGTGACTGAGTTTTGATTTTTTTAATTTTTGGCCTTGCTACATACATCTAAGCACCTAAAAATTGCAAGGTAGATGCTTGTGAAATATATTGAACTATAATTTCAAAAGACTCATGAATCCTCTACTACCATAAGGCTACATGATAAAGTGCAACAAGGAGTGACGTGCACCAGGAGTTTAGACACAAAGATACCCATGCATCAGCACCACAAAACCTAAACATCCACTTGAATAGAATGGACCTATCTCTTTATTACTATCATTCCATTGAGTACATAACATGTCTATAATAGGGGATCCATGCCCAACAATGACATATAGAATAACTTAGCTTTCACTAGTGGCACACACAATGTAGGTAAATAGTCCAGGTTGCTGATTTCCATCAACGTCCCTATAAAAGATGGAGCCAATCTAGTCTAGAAAAAAGGTGACATGTCCAATTCAATCACATGGTATTCTTCCTTGTGCACCATTTGAAAGTTGCGAAGACTAACGAATAATACCCCAAGGCCATTGATGCACATAGTACACCACTACCATGTCACTTGTCCACTAATTCATGGAAGATCCAAAATCCACCCTATGTCAAATTGCAATGTCAGTTGTGAAACACCCCATATATAAAAGATCAAGTGGATGGACCATGTAGGACCAAAGAATACTACTCCTAACAATTGTACACCCACTAGACATATATAAATAACCATGGATTAAACACAAGAATATAAATTGGCCAAATTGGCCAACCCATGCTATATTCCAATGTTCTAATACCATTTCATTGGAGTGAGATTTTGATTAAAAATGAATAAATAGGTGGGAGAAAATTAACTAGATTACATCCACTCGGATGAGGATAAGGCCAACACATCTATAGTTAGGTCTAAAACATAACAATAGCAATAGTAGACTCTGCAACCTTATGTAATTGGCACATGTATATTCTAACAGATCATACTACACTAAATCAACAAGTATTGAACTGTTATATAATTTTTTTCCCTTGTCACACAATATACTGTTGAATTATAAAGCTGGCTTTTATTGACGATTGGAATAGAATTTTCTAGATGCTTACATCAAACCAAAATAAATCAATCATGTGGGGAGAGGGGTGTAAGGTGTAATTGTATTGATGTACCTAGCCAGTTTTCAGATCACCACAGTTGTGGAAGGTGAGGTGAAGTTGACATCATGTGGGTTGTCATTTGATGTCACTCAAAATAACATAATACTTGTCACATAATTCATGACTCCCAAACCTACACAATAATACACTTGCTATGAACACCTACTGCCACCAAGAATCCCATATTCTCCCATTCACCAAGAAGAAATCTCATATATAATTACATAATCACATATTTTGTCCCCGTAAGACTTGTCATCACTTAAAAAACTCTTGCCCTCACAAAAACTAGGTCTACTGGGTCCCATACTTTTGCACATATGGTATGGAATATGCGGTTAAGCATATCAAACTTAGTCAAAGATTGACATCCATTAGTCCTCGTAAAGCCAAAAGGCATCAATTGTTGCATGAGTACATGCCAGTCAAGGCTTTTCATTGAACCAAGTTTTTTGTCCATGATGTGTTTCCCAATAGCACCACAATAATTTGTTGGAACTTTCACAAATTGCAACCTACCCATAAATATTTTGAGCTCATCAAGTTTTAACACATAAAAGGCATTGGGTTGTAGTATCTTGTTTGGTTTCTTGGGATCTCACTTCAACCAAAGGTTTTCCTGAACTCCACAGACCTCCATGTCTTGACACACCTTGTATGTGTCCTTCAGCCCAATGATGAACTTGATCAAGCTCTCGCAAACATTTTTTTCAATATGCATTACATCTAGTGTGTGATGGATCAACAAATGCTACATGGGGTCCCACCATTTTTGTGACATAATTAAATCCAAGCCATTACACAATCTCCTACCACAATTTGACTACTATATGCATCAATTTTAGGCTCCTCCTACACATGTGAAGGGACCTTGGGCAATTGGGCATTAATGCACATTTAAAACTCTGTGGCAAAAATTGTTCTTCCTAGTGAAAGTCCACTTGCAAAATGGCCCTTCACAAAATATATCAAACTGGATCAAAATTTACTATTCACAATATCAAGGCCACTTCTAACTTCACTAGATTCTCACATTGTTGTAAAAATTCATCAACCTACATATGACTATTAAGCCAATTGTACTGAAATATAACTAGCAAAGACACATATGCATAATGGGTAAATGGGTCAGTTTATTATCTTGCCAATGCCAAATTTAATCAATTATTTCAGTTTGCACATTAGCCAGACAATGGCTACATGCCCAAAATCAATGTTAATTTTCTAATAATTAGGTCTTTTTGGAAGATTACTTGTTTTCTGCAAGAGAACAACATATATTAATGATTTCATTGGATTAAACAAGATGTAGTTATTTGCCAATGTTGGAGGTAAAATTGAAGACCTAATGTTGTGTTCTTTTAATTGGGATGTATTTAGGTAATAATGTTTAGTTTGGTATTAAATTATATGAATGTTTTCACATTGCATGATGTTGGGAAAAAATGTGTCCAACTACAAGGATAAAGGCCGAAAAAACCATCCCTTTCACTGGGAATGCATTTTGGGATTGGATGACACTGAGGGCTTCAACTGTAATGCATGTGTATGCCAAGGTAAAAAGTATGACAACATGAGACATGGTAACCAACCTCCCAATATGGCAATGTGAACAAGGATGACCAACGCTTCACACCAATTGACTTTGATGGGCAGCCCTTTGCTCCCAAAAGATTTCCATGTGCCACCCAATTTTCTGTCCTCATAGCTTGCCTTGAAGTCTGTGCACATGTTGGAGTTTTTGGCCTATCTTGAAGCTCCTCCTGCCCATTGAAATGCTTAGCATTGGGGTGGAATCTATAGGGATGGTCTTGATGTAATGATCATCGACTTCTTCAAAGATTGGCTTCCCTAGTTCCTTGGACCACCTAGAATGTACATTCTTTCCACATGGTGGGCATGCCTTGTAGCCTTGGTGTTGACACCTAGAAACAAGGCCCTACCCTAAGAAGTAATGTATTGTCCAAATTAACATGGCTTTTAAAGTAAACTCCCTACTTTCTGGAGGTGCCAATACATCCATTGCCTTGACCCCATTCCATAAATCTTGCAACTCCTCAAGTGCAGGGGCTAGGTATACGTCAAAGTTGCCCATTTTCATATTTTGTGGGCCTGGAATGATCAAACATAATATCATGAAAAACCGTTTGGTCACCAACCAAGGTGGGAGGTTGTAGTTCAATAATAATGCTGGCCAAGTCGACCATGTCCCCAAAGGGGTTGAACCCATCAGTGGCAAGGCAAGTCTAACATTCCTTGAGTTAGAAAGCAAAATCTGGCCAAGTGGCTTCAATGTGAGCCCAAGCTTTACTATCGGCCACATGGCGCACCTTCCCATTAATTGACTTCTTTTTGCTATGCCAAATCATTAGCTCTGTAGTTGATGGAGATTAGTACATTTGTAGCAATCAGGATGCCAAGGGGAAGTGCCACAATACTTTCATTGGCACTTGTGATCGACCAAATGGGCTGCCCCACACTTTGGACAAGCTTGCAACAATGAATACTCGTTTTGGAAGAGAACACATCCATTGCTACGGGCATGGATGTTGTTATAGCGTAGGCCTACCTTACTAGTCAAGGCTTTGGCTTGGTACAAAGTTGATGGTAGGCAAAGTGTCTATGGGGAACAAATGCTTGTGAAGTAATGACAACAACTTATCGACAAATTTGTTGGAAACATGTACTTGACAAACATTCATTAACAACATTGTTGCTGCTAGCATTGAACTTTGGGCCCCACGGTATAAGGGCTGGCAAGCCTCTGGTAAGGCATTAACCTCTTCTAAAACAAAGTTTTTGTCAACTTCAGGTTCTTGTTCTTCTTCTCCTATGTTAGTTTCCACCTCATCATTGCCCCCAGCCATTCCTGCTTCGTAGGCATGCTTTCAGGCATTTGTGCCAATTCATCTATGATTGAATAAACTTCTTGCACCATTTGCACTCCATCAATAGTGGGATTAGCAACCAAATCCCATAAATCGCGATGTCGTATTACATTGTGTGCAATTGATTCAAAGTCCATTATTGTCAAGTTTTTAGAAAGTTGATTCATGCATCACTACAGCTACTATTATTATGTTAATTGTAGAATCCAATAAAACCTTTAAATTGTAATAGAAACAATTTTTCCATGTGCCAAAAACCTTAAGTTGGTCATGTTCATCACATTGCATGCTTACCATGTTAATCCTGAGTAGTTTCAAGCCCCTACTATTGTTAATGATGTATGTAACAAACAAAAAGGCCTGTGAACACCAAGATAATAATTCATGGCATCTAACATCTGGTAGAGTTTTTTACCATTGCATGGACAATTTAACATGACCAGGGTTGCACAGAGCTGACGTTGGAATTCCTGTTCAATTTCTCCAGATGTGCATTGAATGGTTTTAATGTGTCTTGAAAGTGTTGCAAAAAATCCTACCATATTGTTCTAATATATGCAGGGTCATGTAACAGCTGTCAAGAGATTGGGGGGTATACAGAAAACTACATGTGGCAAGAAGGAATCAGAAACAACAACATTTGTTTATGCAACTAAACATGTTATGCATATTAAGTATGGACACCTTAAGCATATAGCAGTAGACAAAGAAACTTCAATCACATATGACACTAAGGTTTAGGCTATGGGGTTTGGTGGCACATGACAAATCACTTCTATTCAAAACCTTCAATGCAAAGATCATAACACCAGTTGGAAACACAAGTAGCCTAATTTGCACCTTATCAATATTTGAAAGGAGTTGACAAAACCTAAGAGGAAACCCAAGATGAAATTGAAGGCAGGTTAACTTTGAGTTTATATAGAAAGATAAGTCTTTCGTATTACAAACAAATGTGTACACTATTGGGACAAGAAACAAGGAGGTTATTCATGATTTGGGTTTTGACTCATCACAACATTTTCAGAAGTACACAATGTGTTGGACTTGAGATAAAGGCATTTGCAAGTTCTACATTGATGGTTTTGAAATCCACAAATTCAAAAGAATGGAAGGTCCAGCTTTCCCCACCAAACTCATGTTCACTTATGCATCTATGTGGAACGCAGGGCACAAAAGCCTTGAAAAGTGGGCAGGAGGTTACAAAGGTTGCAACAAACCTTATATTTGCACATACATGGATATTGTCATTCCTGACTCACGTGTATTACTACATGAACTTCCAACTTCCATGATGCAAATTTTATGCCTTTTTGACTACTTCAGAAAAAATGGCTACCCATTTTAATGGGTGTGCATTTTTTGAACAAAATGATAGTCAACTTTCACACATTTCACATTATCAATGTTGTGCAACTATGAATCATGTGTGCCATAACTACTCAGTACAACCAATTGCAATTGCCCCATGTTTCAACCTTTGAATTAGGCATGGGAACATTTATTAACCAACCTCCTGAAACACTAAGCAAACATTGTGGCTACTAATAACAAATACAAAATTTGTGCCTATAAGCAATAAAATTCAAAATCTCAAAAGGTGGAAATTGTAGTTTTGCCTTATTGACATTGCCTTGGTCGTGTCAGCAAGCAAGTAAACATGGTTTCCTTATGCATGAATCACAACAAACACAAGATTGAGTCAACAAAAGCCCTATAAAACATCACAAGTGGTCCTATAATGTTGTTTTTGAGTATAAAACACTTTTCCCTACTAGCCACGATTAAACTCACATCATGTCCTTAATAAAAATTCCACGGGAAGGGGAGGAACAATGATTACTCCACCAAAAGTTTCTAGTTGAAAACACAACATCACCAAATACCAGGCTTAGAGAAATTGTAATCATTCAATACCACAATACATTAACATAATCACAAAATCCAGAACATTGATAACACTATGTTGGACTATAGAAAAGATGCCACAAGTTCTTAATAGTGCTTGGGATTACATTAGACAATTTAATATTCTTGGCATATTATATGGGGTCCCACATAATGGGCTCCAAAAGATGTCCATAATCATGCATGATTACATGATAAATTATTCAACACAAGAAGATGTACATGGGAAGAAAACTAGAAACCGAACTCCAAGAATTGTGCACTATGTCTTGTTGTAGATGTAGTAAATCAATTAGATAGAGGTGTGCGCGCATTATCTAGACAAAATTAATTACAACAAGAAGAAAGCTTGCACCCATTTGGAATCTTGTAAGTTATGGTGAAATTCACACCTATTACAATGTTCAATTGATCCATAATGTTGCAAAGGCAAGAGAGATTAGACTTCTTTCCTATGGCAATTCCTAAATACCATTTAATGCTAAGAACCGCACCAACATTGTTCAAAAAGTCTTCACATGTGGCCATATCAATAGAGTATTGGGAGCAATTTGAAGCATGTGCTACCACATTCCTCATCATCCCCTTCATTAGCAAATGCAATGTTAGCATCAGCTTGGGCTTTTGACATAGTTCCCTAACTACAACCCAAACTTGCAACTTACTAAAATGAAAATGGATTTTGATACCTAAAAGAATTGGGAAAAAAAATTGATCTTCAAAAAAAGGAAAGACACCCACAACACCCATCTTTGGAGCAAAAGAGGTGATAGAAAAATGTGAACAATTAATAACAATCACACTTAAGGCTTTCAAACTTGAAAAAATTTCACTCTAGAATGGCCAAGCTCATTTAACAAACAATTTTCATATGAAATTGTAGTGAAAACTTGGGACCAACATGTAACACCTATGGAACATTGCAAATGTGAACCCAATTAAACAAAATGAAAACCATACCTTTTTTTGTTTAGTGGATAGTGTTCGTGTCGAAGATTGATGTTGTTTGTATGCATGTGCTTTCAATTATAATCGCCATCATGTTTCTATCATTTGTGTGATCACCATGAATAAATTATTTCCACCAAGTTTAAAATCTAAAAGGAGTAGATCAATCTTGGTTTAGGGTTTAGGGTTATCATTAACCTCATTAATAGATGCAATGTTAACATCAACTTGGGCTTTTGACATTTCTCCCTAACTACAACCCAAACCTACAACTTATTAAAACAAATATGGACTTTGATACCTAAAAGAATTAGGAAAAAATGATCTTCAAAAAAAGGAAAAACACCCACAACACACATCTCTAAAGTAGAAGAGATGAGAGAAAAATGTGAACAAATCAATAACAATCACACTTACCAACTAAACTTGAAAAAAGCTTTCAGACTTGAGAAAACTTCATTATGGAATGGCCAAGCTCATTTAACAAACAATTTCCACATGAAATTGTAGTGTAAAATTGGGATTAACATGTAGCACCTATGGAACATTGCAAATGTGAACCCAATTAAATAGAATGAAAGCGATACCTTTTTTGGTTTAATGGATATTGTTCACGTAGAATATTGATGTTGTATGCATATGCTTTCAGTTATTATGGCCGTTGTGTTTCTGTCATTTGTGTGATCACCATGAATAGATTATTTCCACCAAGTTTAAAATCTAAAAGGAGTAGATCAATCTCGGTTTAGGGTTTAGGGTTTATCATCAACCTCATTAATAGATGCAATGTTAACATCAACTTGGGCTTTTGACATAGCTCCCTAACTACAACCCAAACCTACAACTTACTAAAGTGAATATGAATTTTGATACCTAAAAGAATTGGGAAAAAAAATGATCTTCAAAAAAAAAAAAGACATCCACAATGTACATCTCTGGAAAAAAAAAGGTGAAAAAAATGTGAACAAATTAATAACTATCACACTTACCATCTAAACTTGAAAGAAGCTTTTAGACTTGAAAAAAATTCATTATGGAATGACCACGCTGATTTAACAAACAATTTCCATATGAAAATTATAGTAGAAACTTGGGATTAGCATGTAGCACCTATGGAACATTGCAAATGTGAACCCAATTAAACATAATGAAAATAATACCTTTTTTTGTTTAATGGATAATGTTCACGTTGATTGATGTTGTATGCTTGTGCCTTTACTTATAATCGCCATCGTGTTTCTGTCATTTGTGTGATCACTATGAATAGATTATTTCCACCAAGTTTAGAATCTAAAAGGAGTAGATCGATCTAGGTTTAAGGTCACATTCACACATTAATAACCAAGGAAACTTCAACCTAACATGATTTGTTAGGGTTTAGAGTTCGCATCTTCATTATGTTTGTTTCAATTATAGACCTACATATAAAATACACATCTCTATTTTGGCATCCTGTAACATCCTTTAAGTCGTAAGTCAATCCATTTCCTCCTTGTTTGTGATACTACCAACAGCTTATCAACATGAACAATCCTTAATGTAAAAGATTATTTTGCAATAATACATGATCTTCCTATCCTCACACCCATGATTGGGAACTTACATCACACTTTGTATCTTTAGACTCCATTGTGCCTAGTTTAGGGTTCAACGCATGGAGCTCCAAACCCTTAATTCTACAAAAAAAAATGGTTGCCAAAGGCTCTTGGTACTAGCATAGTCATCTATTGGCATATTGAGCCCCTTGCATGATCATCCTTGATGACACTTGCAAATGTAACTTTGATTTCTATTTTAGCCACATTTTTAGTGTTGATTTAGTATGAAGGCTTGTGCATGATACCTATCAACATTAGTATCCACACTAGGAGCCAGGATCTTAGTCACAAGCCTAGTATGAGTTGAGGCAATTCTAGCCTAGTAGCATTATTTTTTACTAGAGAAAAAAATAAATCCTTCATATCCAAAATTTGAAATAATGGATTTAATGACAATATTTTGAACAAGCTAATGAATCAAAAGAAAAAGTAGGACAAATCACCAAATTGCTTTATTTAATTCTTGTCCAAGACCATTAAGAAACGAGAATTTAGTGGGTTTTTAAAAAAAAAATTCAGTCTCAAAACTTTGGTAATTTTTTTCATATTTTGGGCATTTTTTGGGAATTTACACTTTACAAACGAAAATTTCCAATTTGTATCAATTTGCTTTTGTACCCACAATTTCAAAATTTGCCAAAAATAAAATCACATGCCATAAATATAAAGATATCATCAAAATTTTGTCCTTTATATAACTAGACTATGACCAAATTTGGTTGAATGTGATTAAATCCTCCTACGGATGATTGTAATGTTTTCTGCATCATCCAAAGGACAATCACAACTTAGGCTACATTACATAGTTCTTAGGACAAAAATTGCCTGGTAGGGATATGAAGGTAATACCATCTTTATATGAATCTCACCCAAGTCTCAGGCCCACTTTAAACAAGGGTCCAAGGACCAATAAATTCAAGCAATCTTATTGGTTGAAAGCTTTAAATTGGTCCCAAGGCAAGAGTCCAAGACCAAATAGTGGCAAATTGAGGCTAAACTACATGGCACCTATTTTGGAGGATAAATCAATTGGTTCAAACCCAAAAAATGCTTAAAAGGAGAGCTCCTAATTTGAAGAACCAAGAATGAGGCTAGGGACCAAGGTGTAGTCCAACTCAAGGATTCAATTTGCTTCAAATCAGTCCAAATTGGTTCCCAGGAAATTGGAGACCCTAGACCCTTGTCTAAAGTGGGCTTCAATATTAAGTCTGTATGATGATGAAATCTTGGTAAAGTCTATAGTCTATACTTGCCTCATACTAGTTGTAAAGCATCGTTACAAAATTCTTAGTGTATTTATATGCTATGTAAGGTTCACTCCATTTTGAAGGATGAACCTTATGTTTTGAAACATTTTTCCATACAAACGTAAGGTGTCCACAATGTTTTATGCCCAACAAGGCCCTCAGACAATGAGGATGCAACCAGAATTGATGTGCTACCCTTGGCTATCACCTTGGACAATACCTTTATTATGCAAAATGACCCAAATTTACGTAGTTACCTTCGGAACCCAAATTGATTCAAAATACAACATGAACTAGGTTTTGGTCCCTTAACAACATAACAATGGATAGAAATGTGCCACATATATTCCAAGGCTATGCTAATGCAGAGAGAAAGAGAGCATGCATGTGTCCTCCCTTAGTTGAAACATGTAAGAAACATGTATGTTACCTTGACATAAAATATCAAGATGATAAAAAAAACTTCCATGAAAATAATTGAGAAAAAGTAAAAATGTAATATAATTTAATGTAAATAGGGTCCTTAAAATATACAACAAATGATCCCCCAAGACATTCATATGGGTATTTAAAATATTTTCAAATTGGTTTTGTTGATAATTAACATATTTCATGCACCAATTAATTATCTAATTAAGATGTATTTTTGAACACCAACAATTATATGGTATCAAGTATTGAAAATGTCTACATAAATTGTGAATTATACTCAACCTTCAAAGAACATTTAACATTAGTTATACCATTGCAAATTACAATTGACATTGCTTGAGTATTTGTTAATTGAATGTATATTTTATCATGTGGTCAACGTTTTCATACTATGTTAAAATTGTTTTAACTTCTGATGGAACCCTATTGAATTTGAATAACAAAGGCATGAATCCAAATAGGAATTGGAAGTTTATTATAATACTATATTATAGTTTTTAAAATTAGAAAAAAACTCATTGTTTTAAACCCATGTGCCATGAAAGTTAATCTAAAAGAATCTAAAATAGTTGCAAATTATTTTGAATATTTCTTCCTCCCCAAAGTCTAACACTTCATGAACACCCTCTCTCTAAGTTTGATTCCATTAGGGTGCCTTTTAAAAGAGAGCAAATTTAGAAAGACAACAAATTCTCTTTCAACATCTTGGATGCACATTTATTCACAAGCACCAATTGTAGCTACTAGAGTACAACATTACACATTGAACAAACATTTGAGAATCAAAATAGGTTATCAAAAAATTGGGCATCAATTCACCCCCATAATGGCTGGCTACATTACTGCCATGTTCACAATGAACTCATGTGAAGTACTTCCTAGGAGTTCATGTTCATTTATTTGACCTTGCCTTGCTAGGTAGGGATATTGTGAATTGTGACAAGAACCATTTTGGAGTATAGTAGGTTCAATATATTTAAAGCCTATATAAAAGATGTAGTTTTAACAATCTTATCACTTAGACTCTAACAAATGTAAGGTCAGATTTTGCACCCCTAACTTGGATGAAATATGTTATTCATTTTTCTATGGATGTTCATCCATTGCAAGCAAAATAATCTAATAGTTCAACATTAGTCACCTGAAAAGTTGGATCTCTTTCTTATTCAAAAGATGTCATCTTTTCATCAATGTTCATTGTATATATGGTAGGGCCAGCATGTGAAACACACTTGTTGGGATTACAACAAAAAATACAACTGAAAATAAGGATGCTCCCCAAGCTTGGGATCCTTTTGGCCACCTACATAGGTGCAACGAGTCCAAAAACATCTGCACCTGGGATAAAAGTGAGGTGCTACAGGCAAATTGTTGGTGGAACACATTTGGGAACTTGGGTAACATTTTTAAAAATATATTGTTCACAAGGACAAAATGAAAAATTTCCCTTTCTCCCACCTAAACCGAAAAGAGAAAAAATGTTGGCCCCTTAAGTGCATGTTGAGCCTTTACAACGAGTTCCCTTTATGTTCTCATAATGTTCCCTATGAGTTCCCAATATGTTCCCCAAGTTCTTAATGTGTTGCCCAAGACATCCCCAATAGCACCTCACCTTTGTCCATATGTTTTAGCAAAATGTTGTCCTCCTTTCACCTACCTAGGTGGGTCAAAGGGGAGGAACTCCATACTTCAAAATAGGACATTTTATTTTGGGGAGCCTGCATAGTTTGAGTTGTTTTTGTTGTGAATGACTAGTCAGATTGGCCCATTGCCAAAAAAACCAAACTGTGGAGGTACCCCATTTAATTACAACAAATCACAAGTTTGTTTTAGATGACCCAACCCACTTACTACTTGTGATATATAAGATGTAGAAAAAGTGGTGATCATCCCCATAAAGATTTAGCCAAAGCTATCTATAACCAAATATGAAATACAAAATTTTAATCATCATTTTGTATTTTGGCTACACAATTTTAAATATAGAGATTTGGCGACTTTTGTTTTAAACATCTTACTATGGCGACTAAAAACCTCCAAATTAATTAATATTTGAATTTAAAACTTTCAAATTCATTTTTTGGGAGAATTTTGCCAATTAAAAAAGGCTGATTGGGAATCAAAATCCCTCTATCGATCTAAACATTTAGAACACTTAGAAAAAAAGTTTAACTAATTTTGTGGTTTTGACCATGGTGCCAGTGGTGTGGAGTTGTTTCACCCAAGGCCCCCAATACCCCACCAATAAAGATATGAGTACTTAAAGAGCTCATTACAAATATTAAAAAGGGGACCTTGCATTGCACAACTTTCAATTCTTGACCAAAAAACAACTAGTCCAACATCCCCATGCAAATAAATATAGGTTGTTTGCCTTGCCTTGGTAGAGGATAGTGGCTTAGATAGTTTGTTGCCAAGGCAAGGATATTGTGTTTAGATTCATTATAGAGTATAGTAGTTTAAGGGATTTTGCCCCCTAGGTAATAATAGGTCTATTTATTTTTTACATGAGGATTTTTGAAAGATGATATTTGGCTTCTGTTGACACTTGAGATTAGTTATAGAGTTATAATATTTTGAAGGATTTTGGTTTCTTTTAGAGGATTTTTTGAAGATTATTTTTTTGCATGGTGAAATATTTGAATTTTCAATATTTTTTGCTTTGCATTAAGATACTTCTTAATGTAAATGGCAAGGCCACAATGTGACACATCCCTTGTTATAAGATGGCGATGATTTTATACCCTTTCCAAGGGGCATGGGAGTTTTGAGGACATATGGATGGATGGGGGACTCAGGAGTAGCGTATTTTCTTCAAGTGTGAAATTTTGCAAATATTTGAAATTTGAAAATGTTGTACAACACCCTATCAAAAGATTTTATGAAATTATTGGAAAAATTCGCAAAAGAAATTGAGGAAATAGGTTGAGTTTACCACATCCTAAAGGTAGCTAAAACATAGCGGGATTTTAAACAAAAGTTAGCTTTTTGTCAGTCTTATAGCCAAACTAGGCTAAATCCTCTTGTTGATGGTTGCCAATGTGACTAATGGACTCTGTGGTCCCAAACGGACGTAAAATTGTATACAGTAAAACAGTAACAGACTACATCACAAAATTGAAAAAAAAGAAAAGCTAAATAATAGGTTTTTTTAAGGATTTATTGGTTAAAGCCAAAGTGGCTATCATTCAAAAAAATGTGTAGAAAAAAATGGCTACCATCCTTAAGAAGATTTAGCCAAATTTGGCTGTAATACAGATATGAAGTACACATTTTTAATCACCTTCTGTTTTTTTGGCTATTCAGTGAACACTAATTATAGAAATTTGATGATTTTATACTAATTTTTTCCCCACATGTATGGCAGTTCAAAAGTTCGAAAATCATTTTTAAGTATCTATTTTACTTATTCTTTTCTTCTCTTCCTATGCCCTCAAGGTAAGTACCAATGTTTTTATTTCTTTTTTCATGTTTTCCAATTTCTCTCCTTCCCCAAGAAGCACCATTAGCCCAGGCCAAAAATGGCGATGAACAGTTTTTGGAATAGAAAATTCATGTAGCCAATGAGAAGGCTTGGCATGCACTCATGATGGACCTTGCTTTTTCATTTTGGGGATGGGCTGGGGGCCCAGGCAGTTATTTTTTCCCCTTGTTCCTTGTGTGTTCCCAGCATGTTCCCATCAAGTTCCCTTAAGGTTCCTCAAGTTGTTCCCTAAGGCGTTCTCAATAGCACCTCAATCTTATACCATATGGTTTGCCCAAAGTTCAACTGTCATATATATAAACTGGAAGGTAGGCTGTTGGGGAATATGATTATTTATATTTTGCAACTAGGGGTCCAAAAAGGTGCTTCCATTGGGGAGAGCTCAGTGTTCCAAAAGAATTGCTAATGGGCCATTGAATGTGGCTCTTTCAAAAATAAATAAATTATGAACACACCCATGAACCCCATGAACTAATTAATATGAATAAAAATAAGTACCCCCAGTTTATAATGGGGGTATTAGCTAAATAGTTGTTCATGTTTTTAGGTGGGGGTATTAGTCAAGGCCAAAATAAGTGATTAACACTTTTGCAAAGAAAAGATTCATACAACAAATTGAAAGGCTAAACATGCATTCAAGTGTCCCATTTTTGTTTATTTTGGGGTTGGGGTGAGGGGATTTCATGTTTTTCCTTCTTCCCAATGAGTTTCTGCATGTTCACATGGGTTCTTCATTATATTTGCCATGATGTTCTTTCATGTGTTCCTTGAAGTAGCTCACTTTATCCCATGTGGATTGCCCAAATTCCTCCCTTGCTATGTAGATAAAGCGGAAGATTAAGTTCACAAAATTAGATTTGTTAATTTTGGGAGGTTCATGGTGTGTGTGTGTGTGTGTGTGTGTGTGTGTGGATTTTATTTTGTACCAATCAAAGTGGGTCTTTTAGGGAAAGAAAACACATACCTTGGGTGGCCACATGAACTATTTAAATTTTACATGAAGAGTTTGCAATTAACACCACCTTAACATTAAAAAATGTCACAACTAGCGTTATTGCACCCACGACTCATGTTTGACAATTTTTGTTGAAACAATTTATTTTTTGAAAAAAAGGGACCCAACAGCCCCTCTTTAAATATTTCAAAAATTCAAAATTGGTCTTCTAATATGCTAAGTCCACTAATGAGTCTCAAAACTATTTTGTGTTTTTTGAACTTAGTTCAATTGCTTTTAATTTTTGCCCCCTCCAACTAACCCTCTAAAGAATAAAAAATTGTTGAACATGAGTTGTAATTAGGCTATCATAATTTTTAACAAACATCAACCTTCTTAATTTTATAGCAATTTGTCCAGACCATGATGGTAAGTGGCAAGTAACATTAATGTTGTTTAACATTGAGTTGATTTTTTATTTTTTGAGGCTTTAGCTAGCATCAATATAAAGAATTGAATTTTTTTTTCTTATAATATTAAATGTTCGTTAAGATTGGGTTAGCACCAATGCCATGTTATCCCCCACTTAGGATATATTGTTACTTATCATTGTAGGTGTGGGAGTATGCACTAGTGTCCAATTTGAATCTCCTTAACATTAGGCTAAGGTTGAACTTAACACTAGGTGTGGCGCCAACTTAAAAATGTCTTAGGGGCATACTGAAGAAAAGAATTGCCACAGTCCTTTTGTATCAACTGCATTTAAGAGAAGTTTTTGACTTAACATCAAGGTCTTGAAAGGTCACAACTCACTAACCCCAAAAAATTCAGCCTAGGTTGCTTAACTTTGTAGTTCCAAAGAATCCAAAGTTTCCCATATAGGCTAACCTTGACAAGGACAAATGGTGAATTTGTGACACTTAACAACGCTCACAAATATTTTACATATTAGAGTTTTCTGTAAAGTCAAGACCACAGGACATGAATAGCTTGAATTTGGTCCAAAACCGGGTGAGATTCAAAAAGAACCTGCAAAAAAGTACATTAGCCTTCAACGAGGTGTTAAACTCAGGAATACAGTACCACTTTTTGTGCCAAACTAAGTTTCATCCGGTTTTGACCCATCTTTCTTTTTTCCCGAGCGCTTCCACCGATGTTACATATATTTTCACTCCTCCTAAATGTACAACTGCTATAAATAGCTCGAACCTTGTGCATTAAATGTCGATCCTGCCCCTCACTTCCTCCTCAAAAAAGGAAAAAACAAAATCCCTCTCCCCTCACCCGTCTCAAAAAGAAAAAAACTGGACCCTACCTAAAATGATTCATATTAATTAGTTCAAGGGTGTGCTCATAATTTATTTTTAAATTTTTGAAAGAGCCATATTCATTGGCCCACCAACACTTTTTTTTGGAACATTGAAGCACTCCTCAATGGAAGCACCTTTTTGGACCCCAATTGCAAAATAGAAACAAATGCATTCCATTATAATGAACCTTTTCAGTTTATGTACATGAAAGTCGAACTTTGGCCAACCCATATGGGATAAAATTGAAGTGCTATTCAGAACATCTTAAGGAACAACTTGGGAACTTGAGGAACCTCAAGTAAACATGTTGAAAACGTGTTGGGAACACATTGGGAACAAGGAAGAAAAACAAAAAAATAATTCCCCCCACCCCCACACCCAAATGGAAAAAACAGGGCCCATCATGAGTGCATGTTAAGCCTTCCCATTGGTTGCGTGAAGTTTCTATTTTCAAAATTATTGGTCACCATTTTGGTCGGGGCTAAGAGTACGGACAAAATTTATAATACCCCAATTATGAACTAGGGTACTTATTTGCAAAGAACACCCTACCTATTCAACTGGGGTTACTTATTCCAAATTCTAATAATTGGTAATAGGGGTTTGTATCATGGGGAGCCCCAACACTTTGGGCTTTTACTTTTGCCCCCAACCCCCATCTCTTAGTACTATCCCTTGTTGGGTCCCAATTGGAGGGTTTTTTGTTTCCCAACCAATTTTATGATATGGCAAAATTGGAAAATCCTCCCACCCCCCTAAAAGATTAACAAACTGACTTGAACTTACACAAGACAAATAGAAATTTCCAAAAACTTTTAACGCAAATCTTTTTTTGCATTGTGTGGAAAAGAATTGGTCCCAATGGGGGGAGAGGGGTGGGGGTTGAGTTTGTTTTCTTCATGGTGTTACTTCGCTTTGTAACTTGAAATAATATTTTTTTGTTGAAGAGACACATGATTATTGTGATGATTTGAATCAAGATAATTTGAATAATTGTCAAGTACCTGAAGTGCTTGTCGTATTGTTCCTGATTCAATTATGCATATATTTTTAAAAACATTGTAATTTTACAAATGTTTCAATAAGAACAATAATCGAGGCCAAACTAGTGATATGTTTTTATTGATGTGTCATGAATTTTAAAACTATGTCTTTCCTTGACTCGTCCTGATCATTTCATTTACATGATTTAGATTATGGTGGCTATTCAATTTGATGATCAAACTCATAATGTGTGATTATGCAAAATTGATATTTGTGAGAATTTTTATGATATATGTAGGTATGATGTATTCTTGTTTTTTCAATATTGATTATAGATTGGAAGCATCCCATTGCTCCCTTCTATTCTTCACATTAAAAGTATACTTTAAAAAATCCCAAATTTTCAACAAAATGTGTCCAAGTACAAGATATCACACTAAAAAAAAAAAGTGACAAAGTGACAAACATTAGGTTTTTTCCCAACATTGTGAAATATGTCTGTTGACAACCATTCAAAAGAAGGCACAACTCAAATCTAGTTATAGATAACAGATGAAAGTACCAATCTTCAAGAATCCTCTTACATGCTCTAACCCATTGTTTCCATATGGTGACATTCCTCCCAAGATGAGAAATTCCACCAACAAACAAACCAGTGGCTCCTGGGTGGATACATGTATTTTAATATAGTAACCCAATAATGGCATATACAACACATGACCATTAGACAAAAATATTTCATGTGGGTTTAGCTCAAGGAGTTTGTCTCATGGATTTCAAATTTGCAATATATTAAAAAAATTAGATATTTTTCAGAGAAAAAGAAAATTTGGTTGAATTTACATTAAATACTAAATACACCCAAAATCCTCATGAAAATAACTTTAAAACACAACAAAATTTGGGCACCTATTAAAGCAAATGGATGCCCAAATGAATGGGATCAATGTTATTTGGTCATCCATACAAAAGTTGGTTGAATTTACACTAAATACTAAATACACCAGAAATCCTCATGAAAATATTTTTTAAATATAGCAAAATCCAAGGTTTAGGGTTTAGGGCATCCATTAAAACAACATGCCTAAGAGGAGATTGTGGTAACTAAGTGCCCTCGATTGATTGATTAGAGATGCATTGTGGGGATCTTGCTAGAATTCCAACTTGAATAAATACAATTTAGTTAGTGCTCATAATATACACCCATGCTTTTAGAATGGGTTATTAGCTGAGTAAAAAAAAAAATGACCAACATATTTGAAAATAAAGATCACATGCACGAACAAGAAGGTGCATCATGCACTCCAAGGGCTTCAGCTTTTCTTTTGGGATGGGGGCTGCTGGAGGAACTTTTCATTTTTCCCTTTGTTCCCAATGTGTTCCCACTTTGTTTCCACCAAGTTCTCAATGAGTTCACAATAGGCTCAGTTTATGTTGACCCACGCTCCCAACATGTTCCCCAATGTGTTTCCAATAGCACCTCACTTTTATCCCATATGCTTTGGCAAATATTGTCATCCTTTCCCCTCTATCAGTGGGCCAAAGGAGAAGACCTTTAAAATACTTCAAAATAGAATCATTAGATTTTGGGGAGTCTCCATAGTTTTAGAAGTTTTTGGTGATGGGCCAATCAAACCGGCTTCTTGTCAAAAAAAGAAAAAACTTGGGATGCACCCCATCTAATTAATGCGAAGCATAATATACCACATTGTACTACATAATAAGTACCTGATGCTTACAATGGTATAATTAGTCCATGTTGGTGACCAACAATTTTGGGAAATAAATTTTTTGTGTCCCCAATGGAAAGATTCAACATTTAATCTTATACATGTTTTTTTCCTTTTGGGGTTTGAAAGGGGTGGGGGAGAGGGAATTTTCCTTGTTTTTTTATGTGTTCCCATCAATGTTCCCAATATGTTCCCACTATCATCTTCTTCTTTTTTCTAGATTGTTTGGCCATGGTCCAACTTCCATTTACACAGGTTGTGGGGTAGGGGGGTAAGGAAGCATGACAAAATAATGTTTTTTTATTTTGGGGATGCAACCATATTTAGGTTTCTATGTTGGGGAGTGCCCCCATGCTCCAAAAAATTACTCATTGGCTAATCAAATGTTTCCTTACGGGGAAAAAGAAAAGTAGGTGCATCCTCATATTAATTAATTGTGCATGTTTAGCCATTTCATGGATTGCATGCAAATTTTGTTCCTAGATCATGTTTTCACCACTTTTTCACTTGGGCTATTACCCTCCTTACAAAGCACACCATACCTATTAGACTTTCAATTCGTTTAAGGTGGGGAATGGAACAAGATGGGAAGCCACTGGGAACTTCATTGGAACATAGTGGGCACACATTGAGAACATGAGAAAATGAGAATCCCTTTCTTTGCTAACCCTACTCAAGAGTCCACACTATAGTTGGAAATAAAAAAGTAATGGAAGCATATGTCATTTTCCCATATGTGTTACACATTTTTGGCTTGTTTTTGGGTTGTGGCATGGGTGGCAATGATCCCATAAGAAATTTAGCATGGGTGATGTTTGACAGAAGATTTTCACTTTAATGACAATAAGTTTCTAAGAAATTATCAAAATAAGAAAAAAAAAAAAAAAAAAACCCAAAACAACAAAAATTTGGAGAAAAATGTTCTTTTTACTAAAAAAAAAAAAGAACCCTTAACTTAAAACAAAAGCTTTTTGTGTGTTTTTGTCCCTTTTGTTAAATGGATGTATCTTTCTA
>Ga0116231_10000769_pt1 | contig 60193 bp, 38 predicted proteins | sample S1TSphgellanicum_2_FD_89695 | JGI IMG/M metagenome (GOLD analysis project Ga0116231, IMG submission 89695) | Host-associated microbial communities from peat moss isolated from Minnesota, USA - S1T2_Fd - Sphagnum magellanicum MG | ecosystem: Host-associated > Plants > Peat moss > Unclassified...
TGGCATCCAACCTTTGGATTCCCCTCCCATTCAAACTACATTACAATCTCTGATAGACCCTTCCATCTCCTTCCCTATATGTGACAGTATAGATCCTGCAGCTTTGATTAGGGGGGCTTGAAACAAAGTTGTCATCTGCTGACCCTGCCTTGTTAAATGGGAACACAAACACAAAGCCAGGAGCTTGTGTTGGCCTCAGTTCATGCTCTGACAGTATGAAATTCACAGATGCTTACTACCAGAGTTACAGGGCTGGAATATAGGATGACCACCTGCCTTCTCTGAGAAGAAAGAGCTGGGAGGTGGCGGTTGCTGGTGGTGGTGATGCTGTGATTGATGGTGACTTTGATGCTGCTTGTGAGCTCCACAACCAACAAATTGTAGATCTGACACTGGAGATGCATGCAAAGGGAGTCCAAGACGAACACCTACTGAGAGGTTGCTTTCATCCACACTATGACCTTCTGCAGCTGGTTCAACTCTTCCTTCACTCGACAGATCATCATAATCACCATGTCTGGCTGCTGGCAGTATTACTCGTGGTGATCCCGCCCTGACTCCTGAAATTCCTGCTGAGCTCAACAGTGCTCTTGTCGGAGGAAGGGGTTCTTTAAGTGTTTTAGCTCGCTTTGTATGCTTCTGAGGGCAGTTGACACATACCGCATCTCCAAGCCTGGCAAGGCAATGCCAGCAAATCAGGTTGGGCACCTGTGTGAATGCATTAGCCCACTTTATCACAATTTTCGATATGGTACACAATAGCAGCTGAAGAAGCACTGGGAACATGTTTCCAGACCCGGCTTTTGATTCTTCTTTAAGATGTAAAAAAGCACAGTTTGTACCAGGTCTATGCAATCTGAAATGTCAGTTCAGAAAAATCTACAGCATAAAGGTGCAATCCCAAGTCTGTAATACTAATAATACTTTGACAAAGCTAACTGGTACCTGAATCCATTTGCATTGCACTTCATCAAACTGGAAGAAGCTCTTGAGATCAACTGCAAGATGTCGATTGATACAAAACCGGCAAAACCAGCGTCTTCTGCGTTCTCCTTTGGGATTGGAGTGACCAGCACAATCTGGGGCAGGACAAATGAAGAGTCCTCCAAACTGTCTGGTGGAGTTTTTCACCTTGCGAGAGATCCAATCCCGGGGCCAGCCCTACCCACGCTCCAGCTGCTTCGCTGCCTCTGCTGGGGTAGTGGTGTGATGATGTGTGCACCAGTGGCATGCTGCCCTGAGTTCTAGGTTGAATTTCTCCCATAGGTCACTATCTATGAGGAAAGAAGGAGTACACAATGATGTATCCTCCATTTTGGATTATGGGCACAGAAGAACTCTGCTCTCCTTAGAGACATGAACCAAATGATACAATACAGCTACTATGAGACAACTATCCTGCTTCTTCAGAGGTGCTAATTCTCTGCTTGTTTTACCAGCATGCACAGGGTACGTGAAGTAGATCAATTTCAAGCATAAAACTGCTCATTCCTTTGCAAAAGCTTTACATCCACTAAGACCTGCTGTGAAGCCAGCATCGGGGCCGCAGTGAGCTTCTCAGAAACATGTCTAAGATAGTGTCTCCCTTCGCAGAGGATATCCTTTTGCCTTTATTACCACACTGCATTCCTAGGATATACCACCCTTGTCTCCATCAGCCCGTGGAATCATACGACAAGGGGGTTTTCTTGGGTGCCTTTTCAATTATCTGAAGATCATTGCGCACAGGCAAACTTCACATAAATAACTATTATTGTGAGGAAAGAAGGAGTGCATGATGTATCTTCCATTTTGGACTATGGGCACAGAACAACTCTGCTCTCCTAGAGACATGAATCAGATGCAATGCCAGCTATTATGAGACAAGTCTCCAGCTCTTTCACTACAGGTCCTCCCACAGGTCTCAAAAACAGAAAGGGAATAATAATGCTGACGGCTTCTGAGGCATAAAGAAGGTTCCACTCACTCTTTGCCTGCAATGCTCTTTCACTCCAGCACACAATTTTTTTTCAATACCTCCTTGCACATTCCTGAATAGAAAATCAACCAGTTAATAGGACTGATAAGCCATCGTCTCAAGTCTCAAAACCTTCCGCAATTTTCCTTCAGCACTTGACAAAGGCGGCGAGTTGACAATGCGGATACTCAGCACTCAATGCCTCCCCCAAGAACAGATTTCTCTGGCCAATTCCTCTGCCCCTTGCATTGTCTTATTCACACAATAGTTGGAAAACTTTCACCTTTCCTTCTCTCACCAATTCCAGCTTCCCTTGGTTTGATAGTCTCTTCGAGCATCCGCTTGTACAAGCAAGCAAGCCTCACATTACAATCTGATCTGCAGCCACGACGTCGCTAAAATAACACAAAAAGAAGAAGAAGAAGAAGAAGCTCCGGTCCCTACAAACAAACCTCCGTTGCAAAACGCAAGCGACGACGACAAACGCTACAAACAGAAGAAGAAGACGTGGATTGCAATGCAATAGGTGAGGAAGGAGAAGAAGGAGGAGGTAAAAGAAATATTCTCCAAAAACACTCCAAACAAAAAAGACTATAGCCTGAGAATTGTTGCCACGCGGCGTGATCGGGTTGGATGATAGAATAATTTCGGGAAATTTGGTCAATCGTTACGTGACACGTGTGAAGGCTGGTAAGCCGGGGGGGGGGGGGGGGGGAAGGGTAGGGGGAGAACGCAAACTGCGGGCGCCGGGCGCCGAGTGGGCTTTCCTTCTGCGTTTTTTTTTTTGGGGTTGTTTCCTCGTCATTTTATTACCCCTATTTATTCACCTACCTATTTCCTTAGCTTCCTTGGTACCTACTTACTTACCCCTTGGTGCAGGTGAAATATCTTTTTAAGAATGACTAAATGAATGAATGAATAAATAAATAAATAAGTAAAAATATATTAATTCACTACGTCTGTCAATATGTGGCAGGGGTTTTGGGGGGTGGGGGAGGGAGAGGCTAGTGAAGTCGCAGACGATCGGTGTCAGTTTGTGACGAGGTTGGATGACCACGATTTTTGTGTAAAAATCGTCTTCATAAAGCATTGTAGTCGTCCGAAGGGTAGGAATAACGGTCGGATTGCATCCCTCTCCCATTGCACCAGAGATGGATATAAAAACTTTCCTCTCCCCCCACTACCGAAAGAATCGATGGTTATATAGAGGAGTGTGTTTTTGAAATTTTCAAAACTTTCGGGAACCAAGGTTCAAAATGTCAGAACCAAGGTTTTGGGTTTTCTCACATCGAGTAAAGGAATAAATATCCAGATTGATAACCTGAGGATACACATGACTGGTTCTGATATCCACACAACGTCAATCGAGATCACTGCACGTTCGAGGTGGCTGAAGTGGCATAGCCACGGGTGTCTGAAGGTCACAGGTACCACTAGTAAATAAGTAAATGAAAAACACCCAACAATTGAACAAAGAGGAAAAAAAAGAAAAAAGGCAAATCAAAGTCCAAACAAAAGAAAACGCACAATGAGGGAGCCCTAAGAGGAGACCTAAACCCGTCACCAGTAGCACAAAGCAATCCATGCAAAGAGACGACAAAAAAAACCCAGCTTGGAAAGGCCTCTCCTGCCTTGCAACAGCATGTCGCAAAACAGTGGTCACCGCTATTTTCTGTCTGAAGAGCCACAAACACCATTTCCTATTCACTCCATCTCCAGAGCTCAAAGGAGCTCTTGAACTTGAATAGCACAGAACTTTGAAGAGATGTGAGACGCAAGGCTTGAAGAAGGTGGAAAGGAGAAGGCAAGAAGAAAGCTTCATCCCAAATGTAGAAGCGAAAAAAGAAAGGTAAGCTCCCTATAAAATCTTTATCTATAAGATGATATGGAAAGAGCTGATCTTAAGAAGGAGGTGAGGAAGAAGTAGGCTAATTAAGGAGGTTATTAAGGACAGGAGAAAGAAGGAAAAACCAAGTGACCTAGTTAATTTTGAATTTTACCAATTGTTCAGGGTTGTTGTTGTTGGTTGGTGTCCAACAACCCAAACATTTGGGGGTGGGTAAAGGGAGTGTCAGATTTCACCCTCTGTCTCTGTCTTATATACCTAGTATCCAAAGGCAAATCCCACATAAGTATTGAGAATGACTCTCTGGATGCTACACTTGGTAATGCTCTGAGAGTATGGGAGTTCTAGTAGTGATCTTGCCTGCCCCAGGTGGTGGAGGCGTGCTTACATCTGGAACTTCCCATTCCTTGGATATTACCCTATATGGAAAGCCCTACTCAGATGTTTTTAGTACAATTGGATGACACATTACTCTGCACAATTTTGGCTGCCCTTAGGGGATGTTTCAAGTTCTGGATGGATTTTGGCCACTGGGTATTCTGATTTTTGAAACAGCCCTCAGTTTTTCTCCTTTTTTTCCAAGAGATACCCACTGGGTGATCGTGGGAAAAATAATCCTGAGCAGGGCTTTAAGTACCTATTCTTAGGCAAGGTAGAAACAGAGGCTTGTACCCTTTCACTTACCGTATCTGGCCTAATTAGTGCGTGGTAGGTAAGGGTGTCGTGAAGGGGGGCTGCGGATTTGGTAGGTAGGATGTAAGCACAGAGGTTGGTAGGTTTTCAGGTAGGTGTAAAGTGGCTTTTGGTAGGTGAAGAATGTGAAAGTCGTTGGAGCTTTAGGTAGTAGGTAGGTGTGGGGGGGGCTGTGGACTGCAGAACAACTAATTTACTTTCATATTTTGTTTTTACCTACCTACATTTGCTCTGCCCTTGAGAAAAAAAAATTCACACTTCATTTGGACTCACATTTTGAGGAATGTTTTGTTCATCAGGTGTTACTGTGAGTTCAATTTTTCTTTACAGTAAAATCTCGAGAGTAACACAATATGTCTATCCTTCCTCTGTCACCATGTGGCCCTCCAACAGTATTTCTGACATCTGAGATTAGTTATTTACTTTTTTTGCCAACCTAATGCATAAAAGTGAAACGGGGACTGCAAACCAAACCGCGAGAGACTAGTAATAGTAACCCACCTAGACCATCTAGGCAATCAACAGCGGGTGTTAGGCTCTTATGTGCCTTTTGCCAGAGTGCAAAACTGCTGGGCCAAAACTATTTTGTTGAGCCAAACTGGCATGTTTTGACTTTTTTTCATCTAAAATTTAGTGTATAGTGCACCAGCGAAGTTGCTCTTAAACAGCCGCAGTGAACCAGCACCCACCAGTGCACCATCAAGGATGGATGACATCTGATCAGGAAACAGTTTTCTGTTGGGTTCCAGTTCCTTAGCTAACCATGGTGGTTAGCTTCGTTGCTTTATTTGATACCTACCAACTACGTAGGTACTGAAAACAGGCCCTACCTACTATATATAAACTATCTACTTACCTAGTAGTCCCCTATTTTGTTACCTACCTATCTATATGTTAGACTTACTTCTTATAGAATACATTACCAAGATGAAACCAGGTAGTAACAACGCAGTTGAGGATCATCCACAACTGAATCATAATGGGCATCCAGTGGATGGTGCACTGGTGGGTGCTGGTTCGCTGTGGCCCCACTTTTTAAGCCAGAACTCTGACTAATGGAAAAGAATTTCCAGGTCTCCCTGCACATATTGGATGATGTTTCAACTCATGACCTCTAGTTTAAGAGGTGGAACCAAGTTACTCATCCACCAGTTGTTGGATTCACAGTTTAGGCACTCACTGAGAAGTCTTTTGATGAAATGGCAAACTCAATTTCAGCTCATATTGGACAGGGAGGGCAGTTGCTGCACAAAGTTGGATATGAAGTATCCATGACTTAAAAGTACTCAGATTTGACATTCATGCACACATCTTGGTACATCACTCATAATAACCAAGTTAGATAAAACTTCCTAATAACACCTTCAACAAGGTGATTTGGAAACAATGGCTCCAGATAAGCGTAATAAGAAATGTAGGCAAAACAAGAGATGCCCCTAAACACATGCAACCAAAAAAGACTTGCATTACAACATTAAGTTTTGAAAATCTATGACATGAGAAAAACAAGTTGTGTACAAACAAACTTGAGAAAGAAGTTGTAAAGTCTTGTGTTGCAAAATGTTGCAAATATATGAGGTGAATGAGTATCTCCACTCACAACAACAAAAAAAATGCAAGAAGGGAACATGACATGCCTAAGCAAACATTGTGCAACAATCAACCTTCTATGCACAACTAACATTGCATACAACCAATGATGGATCTAAATGTTTCATGAAGCACCTTTGCACATGCACACAAATGCACAACAAATAACACAAGTAATAGAAATATGTAAAAATAAATGTTCAACACAAGAAGTAGAAAGAAGTGTAAAATGTTTTAGGAAAATCCCTTTAAACAATGCATCTTCATCAATTATGATTAAACCTGTGTCACACAACTAAATCCTATAAAATGAACATTGTTCAATGCTTTGTGTTGCACAAGAAATAAACTCAAGTGCCCCCCTTAAGCATTCACAATGATCTTGCCATATTTACAATAATCTACACAAAACACAATGAAGGATCCCTTAGATATTGCATAATGTTCTTTCCAACATTGTGAATTAATTAATGTGGCAATGACTTGCAAGAGAAGAAAGTTAAAATGAAACAAAATTTAACACCAAAACAAAAAAGTGGTGAGAAAGGACACAATGAAAGCAAAAAACAAGTGATTATTGAAAATGATGGGAGCCTTAACATAACATTATGATTAGAAGAATGGAGGAAGAACTTTAGTGAGTGAATGATAGTCAACTCTAGGGGAATGAGGTGAAACATTATGATGTGGGGTTTTGAATGTGGCATTGAGGCACATCCAACCATTATTCAAGGTGGTGATAGATCTAGGTCATTGGTTGGAATAGCTACAACCTACAAATCAAAGTTTTAGATTTTAAAAATTTTAAAAATTAGTTTTGGAATTTTCCTTTCATTATTATTTTATCTTTCACATTTGAGTGAAATTTTACCCCAAGAATTTTTTTTCCTTGTAATAAATAATTTTCTATTAATAGATTGTTAAATTTATCAACAATATTATTCCAAATTAAGATGTTGTGGTGGGTGGAAAATAAACTAACATGTGTGGCAAAAATTTGCTAACTAGAAATGCACATTTTCAAAACCTTGATCATTCCTAAAACATGATTTTGATTTTTGTAACAAAGGATTAAACTATTTCATAAGTCTTACTATTACATTTATTTTGGGAACATGTTGTAGTACCTTGCTAGCTTCAACATAAATTATATTATTTTTAAAAGTATTTAAATTTTTCAAAGAAAAAAATCCAAAAGAAAATAAAGGTTTTTTGAAAATATTCATGGAATATTTATTTTCAAAATGGAATCCTCAAATTTAATTAATTATTTGGTAGACATGTATTGAAGTCACCTATATTGCAATATTCACTTTCATTTGATAAGTTGATTTGAAGTAATGACCATTGATTTTTTGAATTAAAATTTTTCATTTATATTAAATTTTAAATGAAATAATATTTAAAATATAACCTTTAGACTTATAAATTATTCATACCATACATGGGGGTAACATGATCAATAAAGTGATGAGAATTTGCAAATGTTCACATATAGTGGTCCTCATCAATAACTAGATGATTGGTAAGATGATGTTGCACACTAACATATTCACCATTTTTTGCATTAATGAATGTTGATAAACTAATAACCTTTCATTACAAGTCTTCAAAATTTATAATTCCTAGCACTGTTATTAATGCACTACAAGGAATTTGCATATTAGGAGCTAATTTTATTGACTATTTTTGAGTTGTAAATGCCACATGTGATTTTAAATTTTGAGTCACCTTAAACAAGTTGCATAAAATTTTAATCACATAAAACATTATGTGACACCAAGTTGAAATGACAATTGCATTGAGGTGCAACTTCCACCCACTTTTCATGCAATTGGCTTCCCCAACTTATGTGGCATGGTCATTTATGATTGGTTTTTCCAATTATAATGTGTAATGGCATATGTCTATGTGGTATTGTCATTTGTGAATACTTTTATGACTAAAATGTGTGAACATTAAATGTTTAAAGTTTTGACCATTATAATGTTAATATGTGATAATTTCCAAGTTGAACAAATTTCACCATGTGGCCTAAGCTAGATAAACTAACCTCAATGACTTCAGTTTAAAACATGGGATAGGGAGCCTAGGTGGTTTAAGCTAAACACCTCATTTTAAAATAAAGACCTAAATTATGTAACCTAGATTAGGGTAGAAATTTTGTAATAATAAGGATTTGATCCTTTTGCCTCCACATTGAAAAATAAAATGTTTATCATTGCACCAACTTTTCTTATGTAACATGAAATGGAACCACATTTTAAACCCTAAACCTTACCTAGGGTACTTAGGGGTGTACCTAAAGGTTGTTTAAACAATTTAAGCTATTCAAATTGCATAGGTCTAAGTTGCCTAGGTTAGCATAACATGCTGCATGCATTAATTTATCATTAACACATGTACATTTGCAAGTATGATATATAGTTGTAATTCAAGTTGAACAAAATGTCACATGTTGTTTAGTCACTTGTAAACCACATTAGCAATCACAAAACAACTAAATTTTCATCTATTGTTTGATGTCATCGATTGTAAACTATATGAATCCACATTTCATTTCCATTTTCATCCAACTAGTAGTAGTTGCAAATCATAATTGCATTTACGATTTAAAACTATTTTGTAGTTGAATATGTGTTTTTACAAATTGCTTTACAATGTGGCATGGAGGATAGTTGAAATGACAATTGTAAAAATGATTGATTTGGACACAAGTTGTAAACATATGGGTTGGTATCGACAAGATTTTTTATAGTGGTGGTGGTAAGTTATCACATTGAAACTATAACATATAAACTATCAATCATTGTTCAACTCTAAATTTCCTTGCCATAGCCAATGTCCATCTCTCAAATGTTTGTAGCATTGGGGAAATTTATGCAACACTATGTTCATGTGTAGTGTCAACAAATTCCCACATTTCAACACAACATCAAACATTGTGCAACAACATTGAACATTGTTTTTCTCCTTGCACCATCACCTTCATTCAACTTGCATTGATATGACTTCTCCTTATTGATGGCCAAGTTCAATAACAATTTTTCAACAATGATTATGAAATCTTGTTAAACAAGTATTTTAACTTCTATTTATTTTTTGATAAGTAGTTGTTTAAATCAATCATTAGTTACAATAGTTGTTGGTTAGACATTTATTGGTTACATACTAGTTAGATTGGACATATTTGAGTTTGAACTTGAATATGTGTATAATTTAGTTCAAATAGTTTGTAAAAAACTTTTTCTTAGACTTTTACTTTTGTTTCTATTTTTGAAGTTCAAAAGCATTGCACAAAGTTCAAGTGTGCACTTCATCCAATTGAACAGAGATTTGCTTTTGCAACTTAAGACAACAGCGCTGATAAAAGAGCATAAATGAACAGGAATCGAAAGAGATTTAGGGTTCGAGAAGGTGTCTGTAATGGTTGACCTGTCTATTGTTTTGTTTGGAAACTCTCATATGATGTTGTGCACTTTGACTGGCACCTTGAATTTACATCATTTAAAAATTTTATGTGCCTACTATGTATTCAACAATTTAGCTATTTTCAAAACTGTTACTTTAATCCAATGGTGGATGGAGTGGTTTAGAGCATTCTACACCCAAAAAATCCAAGTCATGAATATCATAGTATAAACACTTGTTGAGGCATTTTTAAAAGTATTGTGACTCATATTGATGTTGGATAATCATTGATCTGAAGGGGTAATTGTTAATTAATTAAAATGTTTGTAGTTAGTTTGTCACAGTTTGTACATGAAGAAAATGATCAACTTAAAATATTTGATTGCAAAACATCCTCATGGATTCTTTCAGGCATTTATACATACAAAATAAGAGTAGGTATGTTAATCCTAGCCTGCACACAAATATCAACCAATGATATTCAATCCATGCCAAACATTGGATGGCCATTGATGTGATTGAGTGGGCACTCTGAAATATTTGATTGTAGGAGATCTTCCAGTATAGATTTTTTTGGGTGAAAATGCAAAAATTAAGGGGCATGCAAAGGAGCTGGTTCAAGCCGGAAGGAGCATGGCAATCCTAAAGGGACATAAATATCAACTGGCAATTCTACTCCATGGTAGATGTTGGATACCCATTAATACAATGGGGTTCATATTCCACATTAATTAAAGTGGTTGTGCATAAAAAAGATTTTGGGTGAAGCATTTGAAGTTTAGATTTTCTTTTCAAATGTTCATTAGGGGATGTCCAAGGGATGATTCAATTGAAACCTTACTGGCATGATCATTGTAATGTCGTTCTCTGCATGGTTTATGTTATGCTTCAATCCACCACTATCACTATACTAGGTACTGGACAACTCAATCAGTTGTTTGCTCATTCATTTTTTCCAACAAATGTTCCGCATAAAGTTTAATGATCCATGAGTCCATGGAAAATTAGAGTGTCTAGTAGCTACTGTCAATGACCACACCATGATCCTAGTATTTCTTCCTTGCAAGAAATTCTGCGACCAAAATTGGTGATACTTACAAGTCCCATTTGGTGTGATACCTTGCACAGAGCACTGACATTGAGCAAATCTAGGCACATTATTGCATTGTTGATGACAGAACCCCCTCCAACCCTAGGAATGATGTATTAGCTAGAACATGTCTTCATGAGCATTTACAAAATTTCCATATGGTTTAACTTGAATATCTGGAAATCAGACTCCATGGCTGCTTTTTTCAGCAGTACCACATTTGATAACAATGTCCAACTATTGCAGTGTAATAACTAATAACACCACTGCACATGCTACCAAAAAAATGAACTTGAGGAATTCACAAGACAGACTACTGGCATCACTGACAATCCTTTCAAGAACAAACACCATCATCAAAGTGATTAAAGTGATTGGCATCCTTCAGCATGATTACTCTCTTGACTATTCTTTAAATGAACTTTGTGAAAGTGTGGCAATCTTCACAAACCTGCAGATGTTTTCTTTTTTGGAGAAGAGTACCAGGAGCTGTGTTCACAAGCCCAAATGCAATGGCCAGTTTCTTGCTATGGTGACACAAATGAGACTTTCTCTTCTTCTTCCACATCATGCAGAACAAATTTAGTATTAGGCACATACCCTGCATCATGCACGAGCCCTGACAATCTCTGCAGTTCTGCACAGATTTCAATCATCTGAGGCAGTCTTGATCATCTACTACAATCATAGGTAACTCACTATTCGCTTCAATCCAGGTGTGGCCTGGCTGTTTCTTCACACCTCTTTCCTTTCTTTGCTGTTCAACATTCTCGTGGAGATGGCTGTTGCCACCACCAGCATAGATGTTTGATAGCAATCTTAACCAACAGTATTTTTAGGCTCCAATTCATGAATTCTTTTAGCAACAGGTTCTCCCATTTCCACAGTATCATGGATTTTGCGAGCACTGAGCAAAGCCATCCATGCAGCCACATCTCGTTTACAGGGCATTGCTTTGATTGTATTCTCTGCCTCCTGTAGATGGCCAGCATGGCCAAGAAGGTCAGCCATGCAGGTGTAATGTTCCAACCATGCAGAAATAGTATAGAGTGTGATTATTGAAGCATAACAGTGTATGCCTTCATCCACCAAACCTGCATGGCTACAAGCTGGCAGAAGGCAAAAAAAGCGACGTCATTTTGCTGTACACCTTCACACATCTGTTCAAAATGTTTAAGAGCTTCCTTACCATGCCCATGCATGGCACATCCTCCAAGTATGGCATTCCAAGTGACCACATCTTGAGATGGCATCTTGTTGATCACTCTCCAAGCATCCTCCATGCTCCCACATTTTGCATACATGTCCACCAAGCTATTCTCCACAATGACATCAGACTCACAACCACTTTGAATGATCTGCTCATGAGCACACCTGGCCTCTTCAAGGGCAACTATGTGGTGCATGCATTCAGCACTGCCATGAAGTTAACAGAGGTTGGACACACACTCCTGCTGCATTTCTTGAAATAGATCCAGTGCCTTCTGCCCTTGCCCACATTTCACATGTTCCGATATCATAGTGTTCCAAGTGACCACATTTCAAGATGGCATCTTGTTGAACACTTGCCAAGCAGCCTCAGTGCTCCAACATTTTGCATACATATCAACCAAGCTATTCCCCACAAAGATTTGAGACCACTTTGAATGGTCTGTTCATGAACAAGCCTGCAGTTTTCTAAGTGATTCTAAACCAGCACATGCTTTAATAACTTGAACAAAAGTGAATTTGTCAGGACACATTCCTCCTCATTGCATTTGTCGGAAATGCTGCACTGCTTTCTCAGATTGCCCATCCTTCACATACTTTCTAAGCTTCTTATTCCATGCAAAAATGCTCAATTGCACTGTGCCTGGTGCAATTGCAGCCATCTTTGCTGCCATCGATAGTGGGTTTCATATGTCCTCAAGCCAGAGTGCTTCCCATGTCTTCTTATGTTTGAAATCCAGGTACCTTTCATTTGTCTGCAACCAGAAATCCAGATTGAGATTCTCTCCATCAGCAAGAGAATTTTGTCAGAGCATATTGCCATTTACTTACCTTCTCCAGACTATTAGTTCTATCCCACCAGTGCAAAGGATCTGAAAAGAATTTCTGCCAAAGCGTAGACCATGGCAGGACTAGGGACCAAGAGAGAGCAACAAGATTGACACCGAAAAGACCTATAGCTCCATTATCATGAAACTCTGACAGGATTCATGTTAAACTCTAAACCCTAAACCTTCTGTGATCCCACCAGGAACTGCAGAAAAATTTATATCAAATCATGTACTTCGATCACATACAAGCCCCAGTGAGGTATTGCATCTTGGATGTTGTCCAATCTTTCGATTTGCTTCGGAAGGCATCATCAGGTCAAGAATTAAGACATTCCTTGGCGACAACCACTTTGGGCAATTGCTCTCATTCACTCCGCACAATCCAATACGCAAGACGTGCATCCGTTATACTTTGTGGTTTATGTGTTCGGGTTGGGAGTAGACCCAAATGCAAATCCCTCTCGAGCATCTGAAGTGTACCCGAAATCCAATCTCTCTCGAACATCCGAAGTCGACCCAAAATGCAAATCCCTCTCCAGCATCCGAAGTCGACCCAATTCCAGTCTCTCTCTCTCTCTCTCTCTCTCTTTCACCACCACCAGCTGTGCATTTCTCATCGGGACATTCCAGATTCAACGTCATCCCTGGGATGTCATTTATGTAAATTTGACGAGGTTTATGAGTGGGAGGGATACTATGCGTACTCCTCAATAGTGCGAGGGAAATTATGCCTTCTTATATATGTGTAAGAACCTTCTCACTATTGAAGAGTATGCATAATATTCCTCCCATTTTCTAGGAGGGAAATTGATGGATATAAGGTGCCCTCCAAATACACTACACCTTTTCTCCAAGTGCTTTCCATTTGTAAAATTGAACTCCCAATTCATCACCTTTGGGTTGATATGTTGTGTGTACATGATGAATGTTTTGGATATTGTTGCCAACTTGATATTGTTGCCAACTTGACAAGCTAATGGAAGGGATGGTGGCACTAAAGGTGTGAACTATGTTGGCTAGTTATTGAGAAAACGCTCAATTATCTACCCAAGTATTCATAACCTACTAGTTGGTTATTGATCTTTTTAAAAAAATACTTGATAACTTACTTGCTTGATACATATCATTTCAAGAAACAACAAGGGCCTCATGGGTTAAGTATTGAATTTTCAACATTTAATAGCCTACCTGGGTGATTGGAATTTCATCTAGGTAAGTTATCAATCTTAATGACCTATACATCTTTATGAGAGAAATAAAAATAAGTAAAAATCCTTGTAACCTGCCCTACCTAAACAATATAATTGATGGTTCTCAAGGTGGATATTTGAAAATTGAGTCATATACATAATTGACAATTATTACCCAAAATACCAATCAAGTAAATTGATATGGGGTATTATTTTGAGAGTGAAATTGATAATTGATGGGTAATTAAAATTTCAATTTCTTAGTCTTGATACCTATGTGGTCTAAAAATTCATTAAAATCTACCCAACCAATTATGAAAAATAAAAATAAGCCAACGTTAGAATGAACCATTGTATCTAATTTTGTGTATTAAATCATTTTGAAAAAGGTAAGCAAAGATTTATAAAATAATTAAGAGACAAGTTTCAATCAAGGTGGTGATGGGTTTCTACAATAAAAACTAGGATAAATAATAAAATTTTAATGTTTTGTTAACAGTTTCACATATTAGGATTATCCTTAAAGTCATCCTTTGTTTGGACAAGTTTGAACTTCAATTAGATCTTTTGGTTTTCCATCTCATGCCTACATGCCTAATTTGAAGTTGTCCCAAAAGTTAATCAAACTAGCGATCAAACTACAAAACTAAGTAACAACACACAAAAATTAGAAACCAAACATAAAATTTTGGTGAACTATGGGTTGCCCAATTTAAGTTTATGGTATATTGGTTTATAAGTTGTAAGGTTATAAATTTAAAGATTCAAATTGTAAGTTTTACATTTATGATCATCTTATGGTTGAGGTTTAGGATATAGGGTTGAAGTTTTAGGGTTGGGTTCAAATTGTAGGATTTAGATTTAGGGATTAGGTTTTAAGGTTAAGTTTAGGGATCAAGTTTTAGGGTTTTGTTTAACTAATCAAATACAAAGTTATAATTATTGATTACACTTTTTTTTTCTACATATGGTACATGTACATATTGTGTAGTCTTTGGAACATGCATCAATGTGTGGTTTGTGGATCATGTATCATAAAATTATGTGTAATTATTAAAATTACACATGGTTTGTTTATTTTTGTGCAAAGTTTTTGGTGCATGTATATATGTGTGGCCGTTGTTCATGTACGCACATGTTAACATGGTGTTGCTAAGTAAATCCCCATAATCTTGACACCCGATGTGGGCCCCACACCTTTGATAGGAGGTTTGCACCTTGTTTTTCCTACCTTGGACTTTGCACCCCTAATATCCACCCATTGCATCTCTTAACATTGAGTTAATTTCAATGACATTAATCCATCAAACTTAGTTTAAGTATGACAACTTTAAGTTCTATAAGTTGTAAGTTACCACTTGGACAATTCCAAATTGGAATCAATTTAGCCCATTTTGAAGGGAAGAAGCATGGAAATGTGTCTTTTCAAATTTGTTTAATTTATTATTTTAGCATCATGTTCACAAGCATATTTTTAATACTTTTTCCACCAATTTGGATCCCATTTCTTTTCTATTGAATCTTAATCCAATTGTTGAATTGAATTTAGTAGAATTGGAATTGAATTGAATTCTATTTCATTAACGTTGCATGTAATGTCATTCAATATTTTCACTCAAATGGAAATCAATTTTCACAAAATCAATTAATTTTTTTTATCAATTAATTAGTTGATCATCATTGGTAATGCACAATAATGCAAAGCCCAAGTACTCATTTGCCATAAGGTGGAATTCACATTTACCCATTTACATAAGTAGTTAACTAGATACATGAAGTTGGAAATAGAAACATGCACAAGATACATTACCAAAGTGGAAATCAATTCATCCACAATGGAATCTTAACATAGTTGGTTTCCAATGGATGTTGTTCACTATTGGCTACTTGATCACATAATCTTGATGGTGGTTAATTATAAATAAATAAACTCAAAAGATCACAAAGAAACTTGCCATTATGCATGACCTTTTTTCTACCTCCAATCATTTAAATTGTAGTTTCTAGTCCTTAGTTTTGGAGCTTAAAATTTGTGATTTTCACAACATTCTTATAACCCCTTTCGATTAGTTACAAATGAGGTTGGAAAGAAATCATGGTTTTTTAATTAATTGAATTGAATTCATAAATAATGAAACAAATTTATTCTTCCCCATGACATAATAAAGTTCATGTCTGATTTGTTTTTACAACTACTTTTTCAATAGAATTGTTTTTTGTTGGGCTCAAATTCAAAGATGAACTAATGTGATTAAACATTTATTCTTAGTACTAACTATTGACATGGCACATTATTTTTATTTAAGTACATGGAATTGGTTCTGGGGTTTTATTTCTATACTCTTGTGGTTTATATTCCTATAAGTTGGATGGGGGAGGTTGGTCTATTAATTCTAATTGCAGTTTTATTTTAATTACATGTGGTTGCAAGGTAAAAATAGAAGGAATTATGTTCTTTGCAAGTAAAAAATTTGACTACATGTCGTAAATGACTAATGTATAGTTCAATGGAGTCATAAGATATTATTTTAAATCTTAGGTGAAAGAAATTGCAATCATATATTATTGGTGCATTTGATAGTAGATGATGACATGCTAAGAAGAAGAATGACATTGTTTTTTCATTACAAATTTTCATCCATGTGGCATCCATAATTGATGACAAAATGATATGGATGTCTAAAATATCATTTGAAAATGTGACTAGAATAAAGTCATATCAAATATGACTAAAAAATGATTATGCAAGTGACATGAACAAAATGATTTGTCATTACATAGACAATGTAGTCATAAAATTACTTTACAATGATTCAAAAATGATTATCAATAATTTAATATGAATATAAACAAACATAAAAAACTATGCCATGTAAGGAACTGATTTTGATTAATATTATATGTATATTAATAAAATATATTATTACATTTTTAAAAATATACTTGATACATGGTCCATTTTAATATTTTATGTGAATAACTTAAATATTATACATTGAAATAAAATTCAATGGTAAAAGTATGATATATTATAAATAAATGTTTCTATAGTAAATTTTCAAATAAATAGAAGCATGTGGAAAATATATAATATATTTTTACATTAAAATTTTATCATAAATTTAAGTAAACATTATATAATATATGTATAAAAATTAAAAAATATTATACATTTGTAAAAAATATATATTATTACACAATTTTATTAGACCATATGTGTAAATATGAATAAAATTTATAGTTTCAGAAAATTAGTTCATGTTCTAATATTAATTAGTATTTTTCAAATTAGATTCAAATATGCATCATACTTAATATGAATTATATATATATATATATATATATATGATCCATTTATAAATATTTTATGTTGATAAATTATATGGATTCATACATCTAAATTAAAAGTTATTAGTAAAATTATGATGTACTAGAAACAAAGTTATATAATATAAATTTCTAAATCAAACGAAGGTTTAAGATATGGAAGTATATTTTATTTATTCTTCTATTAGCCACAAAGGTTTTTCCATTTACTAATCATGTGTTTGAAAAAAAAATTTCCAAAAAATGGTCATTGAAATGTTATTCAGTATATATATATCTTTGAAATTAATTAATTTTTAATTTAAAAAATAATAATTGTGTACATTAATGAAGGAACTTTATGAATAAATTTTCATTTTTTTTCATTTGGACAAATTATTTATAAAATATGAATTGTCAAATTTGAAGTTTTGTGTAATGTTTAAATGAAATGTGATTTAAATAGAATAAACATTAACTTAGTTACACAACAAATGGGGTGGCTTGGTGGTAAAGGATTTGAATTCCATCTTTGGAGTCCAAGGGATCAAACTTCACAAAATTCATTTGTTGTGGTCAACATTAAAATATTGGCTGAATATTTTGTACCTCGCTAGATTATTTAGGTTAGATGATTACATTGTTGAATATAAGTAGGTAGATTATGTGGTTTATTTATCCATTTAAATTAGGTTTTAACATAATTTAAGTGGTTAGACATGTCAACAATTACTAGGATGATAGATATATATATATAATATTGTTCCCCAAGTTTTTGGATTTGTAGTAATAAAAACAATTAACATTGACTAAACTATCATTAATGATTTCACATATGTCTTTTATGACTTGTGGATGAAATATACCATAACATGTTTTAAACAACTATTGTTTTAACAATTTATTTGTATGACTTTAAAGTTATAAGTCATTTTTGTCCTACTATTGAAATATTAGTCATGAACTTAATCATATATTTGAAGAATTCTTCTAGTGTAAGGTGAACCAATTTTGACGAATAAATAGTTCATAAAAAATTCATTCAATAATGTTAAAATTATAGTCTACTATGATATTATTGTTTAAGTGGGAAATTAAAGGTGATTAATGAAATAATTAAAAATATTGAATAAATGCCCACTAGATAACTTTTTAACATGCATAGTTAGAAAAAAAAAATCATAAAAAATGATAATGATAATGATATTGATCTTTAAAAATAACATCCATTTTAAAACATTTAAAAGTCCATATCTTTTTTTGGGTTAATTTTATAAAAAAAATTGTATCTATGTTAATTTTACTTTAATATATCATAGATTGAATTCATATAAGATAACCCAACAAAATTCATAAACAAAATGTATTTGTATAAAGCCATAAACAAAAGACCAATTTTTATTTTTCAACTTCAAAAGTTGAAGACTCTATAATTGAAGAATATATGTTATAATATTTTATGTAGATGTCTTCTTATTCAAGTTAAGAATCTTAATTCAATCGCAAATTTGGCATAATGATGATTTTATGACATGTTAATGCATTATGTTTTGCAAAAACTTATAGCGTGACGTAAAAAATGGTCCACCTTGTTTTGCACCCACCCTTAAGAAGTTCTTGTTGTTAGTAGGGAAGGGAATGATAACATCCACAATGCATAAAAAGATGTTAATTTGTTTATGTAGCCATTCATTTACACTTTTAAGTAATAGTTTTTTTGGCGTGGTTTCGAAAGTTTCATAGTTTCTTTGTCAAATTTACATGAATTGTTTTTGGCACCATAGTGTGAAAATTCACCAAAGAAAAAAGGTTGCCCATTACATTTGAATTCTAAAACAACCAATTATTAACATTTCATTTGAAATATCAAATAAAAAGTTTGCATATGAAAATTTGAAACCAATTATCAAATTAACACCAATAAGTAAAGCACCTTGTTAATAGTTTGTCATTGTTAAAAAATCATGAAGCTTTTATTAATTGGGGTTATTGTGGAGAAGACTTGATTTAGAATGAATAGTTTTTGGTGTAAATAGGCTTGTGAGTATTCTTACTTTCATAAAATGTACCATGAAGTTGGGATAGTACTATGAATCAAAGGATTGAAACAAGTGTTGGGTGGTTTTCACAAACAGGGCCAGTTTTGAGGTTGGTTATCTTTGAGAACCAAAATTTTTACTTTATCTGAAAAGCGGTTCTTTGAGAATTGCCTAGGGTATCATATGGTCCCAAGTCTGATACCCGGGGCAGCTAAGGGACGGATCATTGGGTTGGATTCTAAAGGAGCCAATTATTATCCTACTAACGGGTAAAAAATTTTGTAGGTTGAGAAAATATGCATAGATTTTGTAAATTGGAAATTCACACCCAAGACCTTCTTGAGGTCAAAGGATTCATTTACAATTAGGATTCATCTTTACTTTGTTAAAATATTGCATAATAACTTTATTTAAAATTTGAATATGTCAATGCATTTAACTTTAAAAACATTAACACATGTGTCATTTTAGAATAAATACAATTATAAGTATCTTCAAAAACATGGGAGTGTAACCAAACTTGATAACAATCACAATCCCTTCCTAGAAAATCATGGGATCAAACCCTTTTGAAATGAAACTTGGATGAAAATTGATTTTGTTTAAAACTCGATAGTTAGCTTTTGTTGGATTTTTTTTAAATGAAAATTTTTCTACAATTGGAAAAAAATGAATCTAAGTAAAATTTTGAATTTATTCTACAAATTGAAACACACAGTTCTTCGAAAGAAATGAGAATCACCAACATTGCTATGAATTATGAATATGTGCAATTTGTTTTGTGAACTATGGGTGCAACCTTTTCCTTTGGCTAGCTTTTCCCAATGACTAACACCCCTTCCTAATAGATGTTTCTTAATTTCTTCTTTTAAGGTATAAGAAAAAATCAAATTTTTTTTACATTGAATATGTTTGTTATTAGAGGTAATTCCAATACTTTGGGATGAAATTTTTAATTTAGAATATATGCGATTCTTGAAAAACACAATGAGAAATATCTTTGTTACTATTCTTTTTTATTGAATTATTTCAATGGTCAATGAATGATGTGGAATTTATCCACCAATAATGACTAGGAATCACATTTACCTTTAGGTTTAGACATGCACAATGATCATATTATGATGGGGTACCCATCACATCTCCATGGCCAATGTTCTTCAAATAAAACAATCAACCATAGTCAAGTTGTCAAGTACTCTTATAACCATGTGCATGGTGTTCAGGTAACAAGCTGTTAGCCATTAGTTTATTTGGTAATTTAATGTTTTCCTTGTGCATATTTCATACTACATCATCCCAGACATTAATGTGTTTTTGAAGCTAAATAAGGTTAGTGTTTGGATGTGTTCCTTTCTTTGGGAGCCCTGAATCTTGGAAAGAATGTACAACAACTTAGGACATGTTTTCATTGATAATTAAAACTTGGAGATCTAGAATTTGTGAGTTGTAAGAATTATTATTTTTAACCTTACAAGCCTAAGCTCTTGGTAGGTAATTTTCAGTATTAAAAGAGTCTCAAATATATTTTTTCATGGATAAAAGAGAATATTTTGTCAAAAATGATCATTTTTTCTAGAAAAACAATCATTTTTTTTAATAATAAATCTGAAAAAAGTTTCACCAGATTCGAACTCTGATTTTAGTTTGGTAGCATTTTGAAACTAGGATTTGACTATTTAGATAGGCACTAAAAACTTGTCACCATTTAATACTAAATCCCTCTTGAGATGCTAGCGAACGACGCAACATTAGAATATTGAGGTTTTTTTTTTAATGGTTTTCCTAACATATTTGAATTATGAATTCATGGTTATTCAGGGTTTTTCTAACTTATTCAAATTTACTCTAAAAGCGTTCTTTTATCCAAAAAATTCCAAACATTTCTGTTGCCACAGTTAAAAAATTCAAGTAAAGAAAAAGAAAACATTAGTCTTATTATTGAGCTCAGTCTTTTTTTCAATCTTGTAATGCACCCAAAGTGGCAAGCATCCCCAGACAAATTTTGCCTTATGTCACCAGTTGATGATTTCTTGCCAAAACAAAAAAAGAATGATTTGTGCTTAGCCTTTTTTTTGGGTTTGAAATTTTGTGTACAAATGTGAAAATAAATTTTTCATAGGAATTGTACTCTGTCACATATTCTCTTTTTGGGACCAAAAAAAAATCACTATATTTCTCTCAAGAAACAAAAATTTGAAAATTTTGGGCCAGATTTCCACTTGGATTTTAGAGAGAAGAGGGCCAGTTTTGGTGCGAGCTTTTAAACTTTTTGTTGGATAGGTTGCAGAAATCTGTTTCCATTGAATGCTAAAAGCCCTTTTGGGATGCTCTAATATGATGCAACATTAGAAATATGGTTGAAAAAAAAACCACTAATTCACTGTCGAGGAGGAATGACCATGGCTGTTCCTCAACCCTCTGTGACCACAGATCTTACACAAAATTCTTGTCCGTAGTCCTTACCTCTAGAGCACAATTTTGCACCATGTACACACACATTCATACAACAAAGCATAAAAAGTCTTTGAGAAACATATTGGTTCCACAAAGTTTGGGTTGTTGATTTTTATAACTATGCACATATGAGACAAACTGAGGTAGGTATGGCGCTCAGGGTTGAAGGTGTTACCAGAATAAAGGTACCACCCAATGCGATGTCTGAGGTGGTGCTTGCATTCTGGTTATGTGGGCGTCTGAGGACTTTACTCTCACTACAACAAAAGGTCTCTCTTCATGTCAAATGATTTCACTGGAATTAGAGTGAATTCACTAGTCCTAATGAAATGGACTTAGTGGGGATGTAATGAATTCACTAGTCCTCATGAAATTGACTTAGTGGGGATGTAATGAATTCACTAGTCCTCATGAATAGGACTTAGTGCAGATGTAATGAATTCACTAGTCCTAATGAAATGGACTTAGTGAGGATATAATGAATTCACTGGTTTAATGAACTCTGACTAATGAATTAAACCCACATTTTGTAATAGGCCTTCCCTGATCAATTTTTACAGATGCACATTTCAGAACAAAATATTGCTCGTTACAAACCGTAAGATCCCTCCAGTGTAGCTGAGTGAATCTTAGGTGCACTCCAAAAACAGTGAGCAAAGTTTCTAGCAGTGCTTTACAGACATGTAAGGTCCAACCAACATCTCCAACTACATATATATATATATAGGATCTCACTTTGTGGAACCAATATGTATCTCAACATGACAGCAGTAAAACTCTAGAGGCAAACTTTTAGCTCTATTGTGGATATGGTGCTTGTGAAGAAGACTTGTTTTCTTTAGCCTTCAAGGTCTCAGTCTTATTATTAGGCTAGTCATCTTGCTTGTAGCCACCATGCTACTAAGTCAGCCGGGTGGGTGTCATTCCAATGCCAAGTTGCCCAATGTCCAACTTTCATTCCAATGTCTATATTCTATTTACTGGTGATATGTTCCCTGAGGTTGTTGTATGGAAAGGGCATCTGATGCAAATTCCCATAAAGGAATTAGTCACCCAGAATTTTAGTGCTCTCAGAAACAATCATCTTTCTGAAGTTTGGAAGGTATATACTATATATATATATACTACATATGCTCCTCCTTCATGTTTTGTCTGTCTAGTAGCCAATTTGAGAAATTGTCTACCTGAAGTTACAGTAGGTGGCAGCCATGACATGTACACTATGGTCCAACTAGGAACATGTCAAGGCTGTTAAAGCAAAGCCTAGTTCAGTAAGGTGGGAATGAGTTTCTCAGGGCTAGCTCAAGAGTGAAACCTAATAAAATGTTTTTTTTTTTCTGGTGATACTTGTTAGTGTGTCTTGCCACAATTTTTAGGGTTACATGCGCACTATTTTTGTGTGGTGGCCATCCACATGTCTATCTATGGTTGGTGTATGCATTGTTTGTGTGCTGACTCACTTAGAACCACTGGTATTCTAGTGTTGTCGCGCCCTATTGGGTGAGTCCCCCTCAAAAGCATCATTCCACTATGCAAACATACTTGTATTTACATGGAGTGTAAATGACAATGGTTGCTAGGCCAAGGGTCTTGAAACGATGTCCCAAGAATGGGACATTAGCTTGCTAGATGTCTCAAATCCAGGTGTCCCTTGTAAAAACTTTGGATTGAGGGATGATGGGGCGTTTTGGTGTGGGATGTCCCAATTATGTTTGGTCAATGGTCATAAAATGTTGGGATTATTGAAGATAGCAAGGGAGTACGGGGACAATGAGAGCGATGATTGGGAACAATGGGAATGGCAATGGGGCATCGACATGTTATGATAGGGGATGGTTGGAGGTGCTATGAAGGATATTAAAGTCCTGAGGAGGATGTTAGGAACATTGAAGTGCACCATCATGGACATGATTTTTTTTCAACATGATGAGGGTTGCCAAGGGAAGATGGGGATGCTAGGAAGGATGAAGGTAGATGTTGGGGTCTTGAGGTGAAAAGGAAATTTGGTTTCTTATTTTTATTTTTGCAGTGAAGGGGAGCAACATGATGGATGTTGGGGAATGGGTTCCAGCAACAACACTAGGGGGATGACATGGGCATCAAGAGGCACACTAGGAAAGACCTCTAGGATATTAGGGAGGCAAAATAATGTTTCTTTTGAGCAATAAGGGGGTGTTGGGAAGCACATTGGGGAATGAGGGGAGTTCTAAGAAGGATGCCAAAGGTTACAAAGAAAGATGTTGAGGGACGCACAGTGCATAAAAAAAGACTCCAAGGGACACCAAGAAGCATGTCAAACCTTGGTTGGAACCAAAACAAATAAAAACAAGGGAGTGTGTCACACTCTAGCCTTGCCATCTATCTATGAAGGAAGGTTGTTTGTTTTGTTTTGTAGTTATGAGATCCACCGAACCCAGGATGTTTTAGATGGTGTTCTTGGTGTCTTTGGAAAGCTCTCGATGAGGAGGGGTGCATGGTCTTGGTTCCATGGCATTTGGACTTGCAGGGCAAAAGTTCTTGTGTAACAACTTTCTAACTTTAAGGTTTTGAGTGTGAACATGAAATAGTTTTAGGGTTTTTCAAAGAAACATGTTTTCTTTTCTATTGGCAGTTGAGAGTTTTTGCTTTCAATGGCGTGGAGACAAGGAAGGTTGTAGAATGGAGATGCGTCGATGTTTGGTAGCATTGAAACCTTGGTGTTGTTTTCTTCAGTTTGGTATGTATGTGTTGTTGCTGGATGCAAGATGATGGTGTGGCCAGGGAGCTGCCAAGTGAGGTGTGCTCGACGGAGATCTCTCGGAACAATGGCGGAAGGATTTGCTATAGAGAATATAAGTAGTGTAGATTTTTGTTTGGAGAAGGCAGAAGTTGTGGGAGTGAGGTTTTTAGATCTTTGTCTCAAGGAAAAGTACAAGACAATCCGTTGCGCAATGTATTCAGGGAGGCAGAGTGTCTATCGTAGAACTAGATTTGATGATTGAAAAGGGGGAATGATGAGAAGTTCTAAAGATCTCGAGAGTAACCAGCAACTCTTCTCAAAAGTCTGTGTTTGGGTTTTGTTCATATCTGGGTTTTATTGTTTTGCTTTTCAAGAATGAGTACCCTAATTTTAGGAACTCTGAAGGACTGCAATAGTCCATTGAGTCTACAAGGTCGATCATACACATGATGGGTATAGTTCTTTGTAAGGATTCTTGAAGCAATGACTTGGGGAAGTCGATGTGTTGTATTCTCGTCTTCTGTCTTGTCAAATGGAGCAATGGTGTCAAGGAAACGGGATTGTGTGATTTGTGTGGGCTAAGGGATTTACAATAACGTATGTAAACTAGAATTAAAGTTCCCGTGGAAGTCCAATGTGGTCTAGGATTTGTGTGGGTCTGAAGACTTTGAGAAGAAAGGCCATTGGGCTCAAGAAAGTGAGATCAAAGCAATCTGACCCCTGGAAAACCTCAAGCCTCTCTATGATGAAGAAGGCAGTTTCTTTGTTAGTTTGTGGACAAAATTTAGGTGGCCTTTGGCTCATGCCAAAATGAAATTTGGAGAGTGTATTTGCCATTCAATATATACATGTTTTGCATTTTGTTTGTTGTGCCCTCGTTTTTTGTCACACTTGAATATTGAATGATTTCATCACTGAAAATTAAATTAAATCTTAACTAACAATTTTAGAAGAATTGGAATGTGCCTTTGGTGTTGTTGGAAAGATCTTGATGAGCAAGATTTAATGGAATTAAAATTTGGATTTGGAATGTGGGAGATATTGATTTTTAAGTGATTTATGCTGCTAAAAATTCAAATAAATTCCAAAAAACCAAGTTTTTGAAGGAAAAATCAGTTGAGGATGTGGTAACACTTGGGCCAACGACACAAGTCACACTAGTTTACATTAAAATGTGTCTTACGACAAAAGAAGAATTATGGAAATTCAAATATTTCACCATGCAAAAATATAATCTTATTAAAAAAAACCCTCTAAAAGAAACCAAATCCTTCAAGATATTGTAACTCTATGACTAGTCTCAAGTTTCAACACAAGCCAAAATATCATATTTTTAAAATCTTCATATAAAAATAGACCTTTTACCTAGGGGCCAAAATCCCTTAAGCTACTATATTCTATAATGAATGTAAACACAATATCCTTTGCCTTGGTAGGTAAGGCCAATAAAGTAAAAAGCATTTTAAAAAATTAACTAGTAGTAGGAATGTTAGGGGACCTTTGGGTTAACCCTAGACCTCAAGGTTGTCACAAGATGACCTTAGGGACACCCCTTTAGGCAACCCTAATAAATAAGTTTCCCAAATACACTTACATATGTATATGTAGCCATATATCTTATGTGCACACTATTAATCACAATGCATCCATTAGAATAGGGAGCAGCCCACCATATCCACATGACAAAATTTGGCTATATTATATGAAAGCAAAAATCATTGTATATATTTTGCTACCTACTTGAAACATGTATAGAAATTTGGCAATTTAAACATATGTTTTAGAATTTTTTGCAAATTTATTCAGTGTGACATGTCTAATTGGTAATGTGTTAGACCCAATGGGGCACTTGTTTGTAAGATGGGTGAAAAAAAATTCTACCATTCTTTAGGAGGGTAGAGAATTCTAAGATGGGAGGTTGGAAGCACAAACATTGTTTTTTGCATCATAAAATCATGTTTTGTAGTTGAATCATATTAATTGCACACTTGAACAAATATTGGAAAAACATATATCACATTTATAAACCATGTTTGAATATAGTAAAGATTGATCATCACTATACTATTGCATTAACGAATCATAGATGAAATATCAACATTGATTTATCAATTTGAAAACGGATAACCAATGTTAAATTAAAGAAGGACAAAATTGACCATACAATAATGTGACATTTGTAATTAGATTATGTAAACCACAAACATAATTTCCATGTCCCCTTGGAACTTTGTACTTTTGATGCATTTACTAACTTGTTTTGAGTCTTTGGCCACACTATTCCATAACAAATATATGGCTATAGGAATCAATTATTCTGAGCATCATTTTTCACAATAGAAGAAGAAAAATCTTATATTTATAAAAAAGGCAAGAATGGGAACCCACACACAAGAAGTACAAGGAAAATAAAAGCACAAGAACACATGTTAGGAAAGAATATAACAACTAGGACATCACTATTACATTTATAAATAGAAAATCATATATTAAAAAGGCATTGTGTGCCACAAATCGACTAGTGATGTAAGTGCATTGGTTGTGATGTGTGGAAGAGATGGGAAATGTTTCTTAAACAAAGCAACACATTAATAATCGCAATGGCCTACACATGTTGGACGGCTATCAACATGTGTTGATAATATGAAATAAACATCATGAGAATTCAAGAGGACTATTGATAATGCGCTATAGTGACCTAAACACAAGAAATAAAAAAATGAATCAAAACAAAAATGAAAGCAACCATAAATTTCTATGCCAAGGGGAATGAAGTCATCTCCTGATGTGTGATGCACATATGATCATGTTTTCTTTTGAACGACAATTATTGTTGCATGTGTTGTCATGGACATCAAACATTGTACCGTATTTGGGCAGGTCAGATTAGTTATGACAATGTCTATTAAGGTTCAAATGTTGTTTCTGGTGATAAGAATATTGATTCATTGTTGAATGTGGTAGGGAAAAAGGTAAAAACCTTTTTTCTATACATGTGTTTCACTTTCCAAAACAATAGTTACAATATTATTTTGAAGAGTATTGTGAGCTACAATGTGCTCATTTTTGCATGGGCATCAAAGCAAATGAATACCCAAATCATCAATGGCATGTCCACATTAACAATGCAAAAAATGTGTAACTATAGGATGTGAAAAGCCAAGGAATGTACAGAAGAAAAATGGAATGTAAATGTGGTAGGACATGCTAATAACCAAATGCTTGTGATTGGACTTATGTAAGATCAAAAACATGTTCATGTGGCATTTGAAAGAACATCTACTAAAATTGTGGCAAATTCTTATTCGTGTAAATGGTCCATAAAAAAAACATGTAAATGAAAATATACCACAAGACTTTCAAAGTAGGGGACTTGAAAATGAACAATTTGGGGTAGTATAGTTCAGATATCTCACAATGTGAACTAGAAGGGAAAAGTGACAATTTCAACATGTGCCCTAGCATTGAAAAGAATAGGGTGATAATCTTGCTAGAAACAAATGATAAGTGTAAAAACAATTAGAACCCAACATCCCAAAAAGTAGGGGCAGTAAATCAAACCATTGAAAAAAAGCCAAGCACTCTTGAAATTATAAGTAAAATGACTTGACGACAAGCCAAATGATTCATCGTAGTGCCAAAAAATCCGACACCCAATAATAACTTTCTAACATAGCTATGGCATGTGAATCAAATTCAACATAATGTTGCAAGATACTTAGAAACGACAATACAATACATAATAAATAGCTTGAACACTAGGCATAACAAATGAAAGCATTGCAAAGGTTGCTTATGGATCTACAAACATAGGGAAGTTAATGATGGTGCTGATATTCTCCTAAAGCACTTATGCGACAAAAAAACTCAATTAATGGCATAAAACCCATTATGCATTTAAAATATAGAAACATTTGTTGAATGTAAAAAAACTTAGAAGAAGTGATATGGATAGGTTTAATCCTTGTGAAGACCAAACTTACACAACTAAAGGGAAGATCCTAATGGTGCAAATTCCACTTATAATCGTAAAAACCAGTTCCATATTTGAAACATTATCGACAATATGTGTATAATTGACAAGTGAAAGAAAAACACAAGTAAAATGGGTCACCATAATAGGGTGGAAAATGCAAAAATGTGTTAAAATGAACAAGGCTTCACCCAAAAGGTTCCCCTATTGTGTACCAAATTCAGATGAAATGATTATGAGATCCCCATGTCAAAAAGCTTGTGAAAAATATAGTGGGGATGGAGACACATGAAATTGTTGAACAAATTGGAAAATTTGATCCAAAGTATTGGTAAAAAATCACAACTCTTGAAAAATGTTTGTGATATGAAATAGAAAATAAATTTACATACTTACACATGTAGTACCATTCAATTTAAATGCAAACCTCATGGACCATCTTCTCACATTCATTTGTGTCATCACATGAAACTAATGAAAATTAAAATGCTTTGCAACTATATCCCTGAACTAAATGATGATTTTGCAAGCAACTAGTTCAAAGGTAGTTTTTTTAATCACATTGGGTCAAATGACACAAATTTGTTTTTCCAAAGTTAATATAAATGTCACAAATAAACGCAATATGAAAGGGGGAACATGACAATGAACAATGTACCCATACACTTCAAAAGAATATCAAAGCCATTGAATGCACATTAAAGTAGCTCATTTTTTGAGTCACAATGCCCATTTTTGCAAAATGCCCTTTCTTTGGACACCTATAACAAATAATAAAACTAATCAAATTGAGAATTTGAAATTGATTATACATTAACAACTTGATTATGAAAATGCCTATGTAATTATTTTTTAATAAAAATACACCCACTTTTCATAATGAACTTTTGAAACACAAAAATAAGAGCTGGTTGATAGATTGGATTGGTAAAGAATAATGAGGTTCATATTGAATTCCATTCCAAATTATCTATAGGGATTCAATGTATGGTGTAACACCAAATAATAAAATTTTATGTGAATTTTTTTTTCAAAAATCATAATCAAATTTTAATTAGGGACTTTTGAATGGTCAAAATTGAGCTATATTTTCATAAGTCCTTAACATAGTTGTGTTTTCGCAAATTTCAATATTTTCTAAAGGTGTATATATTTGGAATATGTAAATATGAAATATTTATTGATATGAAATTTATTGCTTTTGGTACATGGAGTTTATTACCATTGAACCCATGGTACTAAAAAAATTCGAAAAATTTACATTATGGAATGGACTTTTGTGGACTTTTGTTTTTTCAAAAAATGAACTCACCCAAGCCATTCATTAAGTCATTTGGGACAAAATAATATTGTAAAAGTTCATACACCATACTTGAAAGACCACCAGATGAAAGATGTGGTGAACATGCCAAAGCAAAAATAAATGCATCCTTGTTTAAAATAACCTTTGTTTTTGGATGGAAATCATTAGCAAAAGGGGGGGACAATTGATTTCTATTGATGGGTGAAAAAAACAAAGGGTTTTCATGGTCTTATTGAATGGGACCATTGGAGGGGAACCAATGCATGCACTATTGAAACATACTTTTTTACATGTGCAAGTGCTTGTGTGTGATGGAATCATGCCAATGGAGGTGGAAAAAGATTTAAAGCCATATTTGAAAATATCTAGGAAATTAAAACCTAGGCTTTACTTGTGTGTTCCTTTTGTAATCCTTTTTAATCACTTGCTCTGTATTGATAAAGGCAAACATGAATCTTTTAATGGCCTTTTTTGCCATTTCATGCAAAAAAAAACACCAAGCAAAAAAAAGCAAAAATGCATGTAAAGTTGTAATGTTGAACCGGTCAATGGTCATGTGAGCTAAAGGAATACGCAAGGCATGTTGAACATTATCATGAACAACATATTTCATATGGTGATATGAAGATAGTGAGGTAAACTTAGATATCATAAATGCTCAAGGTAGATGAAAAGGGGAAATTCGATAATGTTGAAGTTGTTTCAACCTTTATAGCTAATGATTTTCTATGAATGAAACATGTTAATTGGTGATGAACTAATCCTACCCCTATTACATAAACATGACCACATGCAAGACATGAAAACGTGAAAGGGATGTGCACCATGAACATTAATGGGTGAGAAGTAACTTGTGGGTGATGCAACAAATGAAGGGTACAATGTGTGGACATACCATTTGCTAACTAATTGAAGCAAAGTAAAGAGGATGGGAATGATAAAATGACAAAATAAAGTTGAATCATAATGGTCCATGAGGTTTATATTGACATCAAACTTCGATTTTGATGCCCATCATCACTTTGGGGTTGATGAAAATGTGACATTTATCAGTCTAAACAACACCTAAACCATTCCACCTAGTTGAAACCTTAAACGTTCATCTCATCTCACCTGCCTTCAACTCTAAACCCTAAACCTTAAGCCCAAGAGAAAAGGTTAATATTGAAAGACTCAGCAAAACCAACCTTGCATGGACCACCTTTTGTGCAACACTCAATCCAATTTTTGGATAGCCTCATTCACCTTTTTGACATTTGAATAAGTTATGAATTCAAACCCATGAAACCTCCCAGATTCTTTGTCAAAGATCACCTTAGCATCCAAAACCTTTCCATAATCATTAAATTCTACTTAGAGATTTTCATCATCCACTATCCAAGATAGGTAAATAACAAACAATTCGTTTGCACTATCATAACATCACTGCACCAAAAGGTCTTGTGACAAAAAACTAGGGCACACAATAATCAAAACATGGACTACACATACTAAATGGTAGATACACTCTTAGAATTATCCATTGGCATGAGCATGTGGTCACCTAATTCATATCCTGTGACCACCTAAGTTCTTGACTTCACCAACAAAGAGAGGCTTGAAGTCTCTAAGGGGCAGATTGCTTTGATCTTTCTTTCTTGAGCCCACTAGCCTTCCTCCTTTTTTCAAATTTTTTAGACCACATAAACCTATAATAACATTAAACTTCCACAAGAACCCAAGTCCCAGATTGCATTTTGTAACGTAAACCCTTGAGTCTATTCGTACTCATGACACCATCTCTCAAATCGACAACACATAAAAGTAAGAAAAAAACCCACTTCCATTCCCCATTGATTGTTTCACAAGTTTTACAAAAACCCACAGTCCCCCTTACATGATCCACATTGTAAAATCCATGGACTATGACTATTCTTTGATGTGCCTAGTAATTAGGGTATTTTCTCATGATATGCATATCAACTACACTCCCACACAATTCAACCTGACACACACACATTGAGAGGATTTCTAGTCGCTCTTGAGACTTGATGTGCTCCCAAGTTCCTAGTTAGACCCAAGATGGGTTTAAGTTACTCAAATAGCAGAATTGTGAGGAACTCGAGGCACGTTCCTAGTTCTTAGCACTAGAAGGGGTAGAAGGCCGTGCTGAAGTTCTGGGATGGGACTAGGAAGAGTGACAAGTTTTAGTTACTTACTCAAACCTGCATTAAACCAACCAACAAGTTGACATATCACTTTTTGGAGCACCTTTAGTGTTAGGACAAGCCATGGGCAACTCTGGACTCAAAATACTCACCACGGCCTGGACTCGGGGGGAGCCACCACCTTCCCCCATATAGTATTCTTTGTGTCTTTCCGCGGCACCTACATCCAAATGGCTTTTTGTCCTAGGACTCCCAAGGAGGAGTCCTGAAATTGTCTCGGTTTGGACTCTCGAGACTTTACGAGGTCACAATTTTTTGCTCAGACCTTCGATTGGGATAAGGTCTGAAGCAAACTTGTAGTTCTCCTCAAGAGCTTTCCAATGGTGTATCGCACTCCATTTGCATGCACCGAGGTTGGGTCAATTCCCGACTTTTAATGGTCGGGAGTCAAATTGCCAGTTTGACTCCCGACCCTTCTTTTTGCCATAACATGTGCTGTAAGTGTCCAAATGCCCATGCAAGCCCATTTTTGACATCTACACTTCAATAACTTTCCAACGATATAAAGAACACCTCAATGCAAGGTGTTTTGACCTTTGCAATTGAACTCTAATTTTGACCTCTACAATCAAACTTTGAAGTTTCAGGAGTCCCGGAAGACTCCCAAGTCCCCATTTTGGGAGTGTGAGTTTCATCCTCACACTCTCTCAAAGTAGGGTTGCGACAAGACCCCCTAGGATCTTCATCATCCCCCTTGTCATAAACCTTCAAACTCAACTCCTAGACTAGGTTTTTGACTTCCAAAGTACATTACGCATCGAAATTTTTCTATACATTTATTAAAGCCAAAAACTAGTCTTTCTTCTCTCTAAAAACCTCCTTTCTCCCATAATTCCATCCCCCCTTGCCACTTGCTTTGCTATTCTTCTTTCTTCCGCTCCATAGTGAGATTTCCATTGGCCGCTCTTCGCTTGACAACTCCCTTGCCACACATTCAGCCAATGTCCAGTAATATCCACAACAACATACACATCCCAAATAAAAGAAAACAACATAAAAGCTTCAAAGCCATAAACACCACCGCATCTCCATCAGTGCTCTTCCTTGTCTCCATGGCCACCGTGTGCAAATACTCCCAGCTGAAAACAGGAGAAACCATTATTCCTTAAAACCCTAAAACTCCTTCCTATACACATCCAAACCCTAAAGTCAAAAACTTGTTACAGTCTATAGTGCAAAGGCCTTTTCCACTGGGTGGCTTTGAGATCTTGCCCTCCCAGCAAGTATCCCTCCAACTTCGCCTTGGCAGACACGGCTTCCTCATGTGACGCCATGGTCACGAAACCAAACCCACGTACAGCTTCTGGAAGTTCCTTTGTAGTAAATGACCTGGGAAACGCACGGACATCAAACACACCGATCCCACAAATTGGCTCGGGACCCAAGAATGCTTACCACCATGGCATTCAGGTGAAGAGTTGGCATTTCCACACCAAAATAAAAAAGCTCTAGCCCTCCACATGTTCCACATTGCCACACAGCCCTGGAAGATCTCCACCAGCTGCTAACTGTCACAAGTCAACGGCAAGTACCCTACATCTATAGTTTGGCGCTCTCCTCGAGGAACAACAATTGAGTGCAGCAACTACTTCCCATCTAAAAGTTTCCGAGACTTGCTAGTACCCGCACAACTAAAGCAATTTAGGAAGCTAGGAACCAGGGGATATAGTCCTAGGCCTACAACTCTAGGAGGTTTCTGACAAGCTTGACAGCAAGCACAAAAAATTCAGCTAGCTAGCTAGCTTGAATATTTCTTCTCAAATTTTGTTCTACGATATTATTTGATTGTGTAACCAAATAGATTTCGGACCATGATGTATCTGAAATCGTAGTAATTAATAAGAAAAAAAGACCTGTACAGGCTGCGCACGTTATTTCATCTCCCGTGATCCAAGACAGAAAAAAATTGAAAGATTGTGGCTATACTTATGAGGATTTGCGCAGTAGCTACAAAATCGGCATTCAGTAAGAGATACAGGAGGGATATGCAAACAAAGACTAGCACTAAAAATCTTTCTCTTCCCTGCATCTCACAACCTCCGTAACTAGTCAATTAACCCACATTCCCACAATGCTCCTCTACTATCTACCTAAACACTATTGCTTTTGATCGGGCTCAGTTTCGAACCAATCTACAATCGACTAGGAATGGTCTCTGTGTTTTCTCTCTTTTTGAATATGATGAGTGTTTTGTATTGGTAACACCCCAGGTCATGGGCATTACCAGAATAAGGGCCCAGACAAGGCAGACCTCAAGCGGGCCTGATTTTGTCTGCTGTTGTGTATTTGCACAGTTGTATTTTTGCAGGAATACACCTGACAATTGTATATGGTAGGCACTCTTGCAGACACAAGAGCAGTATTTACAATCTTGTGAGAGGAGTTTACAATTTTTAACACATCTTGTTCATTAAGCATGTCTATTGACAATTTGAATTTTATGATCAATGAATTTGACATGTGACCAGCATGTTAATTAAAAATGACCCCCAAACTCCACTAAAATGTCATGCCCACTAATCTGACATGATGCAAGGACCTTTTGACTTAGAGTTTTGTTGGTAGGTTCTAATGTAATTGTGTACCCACTCACCATTTCTAGAAGGAGAATTAACAAAACCATTTCGGTAGTGTAATTGTAGTATCTCAAGAGAATAATTAACAAAGTTGACATAGCATGGGTAGGGCTGGTGAATAGTGCCATGAGAGCTGCAAACCCACCCACTGTAGTAGCTAAGGGTTTAGGGTTTTAGGGTTTATGGGACATGAATTCAAAAGAAGAGTATCCACAAACCATCCATCTTGCATGGTCCATTGGTGGGTGCTGGTTCACTTTGACCTATATGGTGCTAGATGCCTTCCCTAGATTGTTTTTCTTGTTTCTTTTAGGCTGCTGTAATTAGCTTCTCTCTATTGGAACATTGCCATGGGGATAAGTATGAGCATGCAGTTCAGAATATGATTCCCTGGGGCAGTTTACCTGGTTTGGAGGGTTAGAACCAGCTGTGTTGTGCATGTAAGTCAATAGTTGTATATTTGACGTGTAAATCTTGTGTAACTGTAAATCATTTACATTTACATGTTTGAACACATATATTGTTGTCATGTATATTTTTTGTTTTTTTAACACTTACATTTACAGGAGGTCAATTTAAATATTTATCAAATACAGTCCTATGTAAATGTTTTGAGGCATGTAAGTGTATGTTTTGAGATGTGTAAGTGTACCCATAATGTACATACTTTCTTGCAAATCCATTAGTTGTGAGTGCATGTTTTGATGATTCTTTTTTTTGGCAATGGACCATTTGGTTGGCCTATCACCAAAAACATTATGAAATCGCCCCCCCTTCCCAATTAAAAATCACATTGTTTTACACTTACATTGTTTTATACAGCCATGAAAAATCATATAAATGTATTTTTTTTACTTACATTGTTTTATACCACCACATAAAATCACATAACAATATTTGTTCTTATATTTACACTGTTTTTAATGGATATTAAACACTTACGCGGCGTGTACATTCCGAATGGTAAACACACAACACTGGTTAGAACTCTTGAAGAGTAACTAGGTCTGATTTTTGGAACTGAGTTCAGAACTGCAACTGGGTTCTCAGTTTCTTTTTTTAAAGAAACAGAATTGAACTGCAACTGGGTTCTTATCTTTTGAGAACTTAGAACTGGAATCAAAATTTTGTTTTGACAAAGGACTAGAATTAGGGATTAACTGGAAGTTAACTTGCAGTTAGTAGCTGCTTTTGATCTGGATTACCTGAAACTGGACCAGAACTGGGTCTGATTTGCAAAACTGGAGCAGAATGGGAGCAATGGTATTTGTTTGAAGAACTGGACCCAAAATCAGATTCTGGCTTCCATTTTTTGTGAAATCAAAACCAGAACCAGAATTGCTCTAAATTATTTTTGAGAACTGGAACTGGAGGTTGTCCATAATAGTCAAGAACCGCCCAACACTGGAGAAAACCCAGCCAAACTTTACTACACCATGATAAATTTTGCTTCTTGTTTTTGTGTTGAGCACAAGGTTAATAAGGGCTAAAAGTCTCTAGGGGAATTCCAATGGTGTCTCTAGGCGAATATTTCAATGGTGTCGAAATTGTCTACATTGTAGATGACTTGGAACCAAGTGATGAAATTCCCATTTTAAAAGCATGAAAAAAATAGTTATGATATTTTGTCAAAGATTTATTTTGAACACTGAAAATTTTAGGTTCAAGAAGGTTTTGAATTCAAGTATGCCCAACTTTGTATCGACTACAGCTGATTTCTGAATATCATGAAAGAAATGATAACTGTTGGATTAAATGTTAATGAAATTGGACAAATAATTCTCTTAAGATTGTGTTCCACACTGGACCAAATTACTTTTGGTACAAACCACCAATGTGGTGTAGTATTTGTTCTGGGAAGGCACAAAGATTTTCACCACTAGTTCCCACCCCCAAGAAGTAAATTTGATTTTGTCAAGGTTCAAAGCCATAATCTTATTAAAATCAAATAAAAATTTGATTTAAAATTTGGGCAATGGTGGTAACATTGGAATTGGTTTAAGCTAGGGTGATGGTTATAAAGTCCCATAGTATTTCCTCCTACCAAAATAGATTTTGGTTTGGAATTTGTTTTGGATGGAATGAAAAGATATCTTTTCAAATATGTGCTTTTCTAGAGTGTTTTTTTTTCCAACACCATAATCATGAATGATGAAAATAACAAGCAAATTTTAATACCTTTTGCCCTAATTACATCCTAGTTTTCTTCAATTGAATTTCAATTCTAGTCAATGGAATCCGAATCTGATTGAATCTACCCAAATGAAATTGAATTTGAATTAAGTTTAGTTGAATGAAATTCCAATTCAATTTTGGTTGCATGTAATGTCATTCAATATTTTCATTTAAATGAAAATTAATTTCTCACTTTTCTGCTCATCATTTCATGGTCACTAGTAATGCCCAGGCCAAGTTGTTGATAGATAGATAAAATTGTAAAGGACCAAGTTAAAGTTTGGGTATTTGGGAGGTCAATTTACTCAAGTTTTATTAACCCTAAGACATGTAAGGATCCATGTCCAATGGTTCAAAAATGTCCCACTTCTGTTGTATTTTGATACCTTGAGTTCTGGGAACCCAAAACTAGAATTTAAGAAAAGAAAAGTGGTTACACAATTATCTTCTATTTGAAAAAAAGTCTGGTGATATAAGTGATTCTGCTTTGTAAAATTTTAAAGAACTGGAATTTTCAGTTATTTAAAAAATCAAATGATTGAACCGTTGGTTCCTAAGTTCTGTGGTGGTATGTTCTTGAGTTTGAAATATTAAAACCCCAAGAGGGTTTCCAGTTCAGATTCTTGTGAACAAACTTGAACTGACTTCCTTCTGATGGAATTAGCAGAAAAAGTGAACTGTGGAACTAGCTAGAACCAAAACCGGAACTGTGAGAAAACAATTTTTGAATGCAAGTTCAAGTTCTTTGAAGCAATTCAACTCTCACTTACACCCCCTCATTTGTGCCTTTAGCAATGTTTATCACATCTAAGAGAATAAAGTTATCCATAAACTCACCCTGTCTTCAACCTGTGTTTGGGCTTGCTTTCACCCTCTATCCCTTCTTTCAGTCGTATCTGCAAAGTAAGGAAATTTTATTAAATCTCAGTATGAAGTGCTGAAACTCAGCATTTAATGCACAAGGTTCAGGACTAATTATAGTAGTTGTATAGGTATGATCAGTGAAAATATATGCAGGCTAGCATCAGTGGAGGCGCTCAGGGTAAAGGAGAGACATGATGAAACTCAATTTATCACCAAAATTGGTGGAAAAATTAGTTTGTGTCCCACTTATTTCACATTATAAAATTTTCGTTCTCAGTTACGCATTTGATGCTCTATTATGCCAAAACTGGCCATTCTTGCCCCCTAATCATAAGACTTTACCGATAACTCTAATGTACTAATTATTTCTCAATCTTCACCTATAAATAATGGGACAATACAAGTTGAAAAAATACCATGAGCTAAACCAGTCATTATAATCACCCAACCAAGTGCAGTCAGTTATGTGTGTAATACCTTTTCCAAACACTAGATCCTGTGCAAATTTGTTGGTGCAAACTAAAACATAATGTTATAATGTTATACATCATTGTAAATTTACTGTGCAAGCCAATTTTGTTAATTTGTTGTTGCATTTGGAACTACTCTTAAGATACTAGGCAATCTGAACTATTTTGAAGACTTGACAAGTGCGTTGAACTTTATACATTCATGATCAAATTTAATTAGTTGTAAAACTCTGTACCTATACAATCTGAAGTGTTAAGAATGTGTAATGTTCAGAAACTTGGACTCAGTTTCAAATTGGGTCTGAAAGTTCTTGAATTTGAAAGAATGAGCCAATGTAAGAGCCAAAAGGTCTAGATATTTGAAGAACTAGGCTCAAACCTCAAAACCAGCACCCTGAGAAACCTACCATACAAATTTAAAGAGAACCAGGGGGAGTTTCTCTTTAAGAAGGAAGCAGCGGCAAGCAACATGGGTTCTTTGTTCTTTCCTCTTTGTTTGGTGAGGTGGTTGGTATTGGTGGTGGTGTCTTGGTTCCACTATTCAAGAACCGGGGTACTCCTATCCGTAAAGTCATGCCCTGTTGGGCCTGAGTTTCACCCCTCATTTGATGCTTCATCCCCTCCTGCCTGTTGTCGTCCGCAAAGTAATGAAATTTTATTAAATCTGGGTATGAAATACTGATAGACTCTACTGAGAGACTCAGCATTAAATGCACAAGGCGCGAGAGAACACATTTATAGCTACAGTACACATAGCAACAGCAGTGATTGGTTGAAGGCATTCAGGAGAAGCAAGGACAAAGGCAAACTTAGTTTAGCACCAAATTTTGCTGATAAACTGAGTTTCATGCCCCCTTGAAGCCACGTGTAGTTTCTTTTTCCTGTTTTTAAAAAAATCTCATCCCCCTATGTGACCAAACAGGGGGTTCCGGTGCCGTCTTTTCCTGACTTTATGGATAACTTTAATAACTTGTATAACATTTCTTATCTAGAGTTTTCATCCATTTGGATGAATGGTGCAGATACTGATTATGGAACTCCTCAGATGCAAAAAGAGGTATTCCTAGTGGAATGGGTCCTACGTTTGGATTGCAGAATAATATCTGTAAGAGGGCAGATTCTGCCATTTCTTTAAATAAACTAAAACACAGAAAATGCTAGTTGGCAGCACATTACAATACTTTCTTAATCGGGTTATTGTGAGGAAATGTGTCAACTTGGTCACTTGAAAGACTCAGCCTCTACAATTATTATTAACATTTTGAACTAGAATGGGCTCCACTTTACACATCATACGACACATCATGTACCCCTCTCCTTATTCCATGCCCACAATCCAGACTGCATCCTCGCACATGAGATCGGCAGCATCTTGCCCAATCCCAAGTATACACATTGGGAACACATTGAGAACAATTAAAATCCAAATAATTGAACAACCCCGCACCCTCCCCACCCATTCCCCAAAATAGAACAAAAGTGCAATAGTAATGCGGGCAAGGACCTTGTCTCTAAGTAGTAGCCTATTAAACTTTGAAGTCTTACTTCACTTGAGAAAACTAAGAAAACAAATTTAGATCACCAAATCCAGCAATACCATTGGCCTGCAAAACAAAAAAAATCTTCAAGACTACACACAACCCTATTCTGCTAAACATTGAGAATAATGACCCCTTTCAGGCAAATTTAAAACTCCTGAAAAATATGATTTCGATCGAAACAAAGGATTTTTCATGGCAAAAAGAAAGACCCAACCAAATTAGCCAGATTTAAATATGATAAAATTCCCCAGTATGTGCCTAGTAGCCAAGAATATAGAAGGATTATGTTCTTTTTTCTCTTTTAAACATATCTAGTATATAGCCAAATTTGGCTAAATTATTTTCTGGATGATGCCCACTTTGACTACAGCACACAATCCTTAAAAAGAAACCCTGGTCAAATAAATAGTCATGTCATAAATAAATAACCATGACAGGCACTATTTAAATTTTTATTTTTTCTTAGGGCAGTTTTAAGTGTGGACTTCTAGTCCAGTCCCAAGTACAATAACCTGCCCAACCCACCAAGGTTTCCTCACTAGGGTTTTTCTATTGACAAGTAATGGCAAGTCTAAGAAGATGGGTCCAGTACTACTAAGTTAACACACATTTCTCCCCCATTAACAGGTAACACCAGGCATATATCCACATGGAATGCCATGGTGGGCATGCTGCACATGGGCAGCTATATGGGGTGCATCATAGACCAATCTTGAATTTGGAATCTTGGCTTAGTGGGGGGCTTTCATTTGTGGCTTGTTGCAAGCAAACCATAGCCTTGAAGCTTGAGGTCCTTATGTGAATCACATGAATCCTTGTTGCCAATCTTCTACTACACAAAGGACTACCAATTTTGTTACATAGTCAAGATATGCTGTTGTTGTTGTTGTCATTGTTGGTTCATCCATGACATGGACCAAATGATGATGAGATGTATAGGATTAGTCTTTCATTCGATTAACGATGATGTAGCGATTGTTGCAAGAACCCTATGCAAGGCCATTCTTTTCAATAGGATTTAATGTGGTGCATAAAGACATAGGCGCCTAGAAAGAAATGATAATGAATAGGTGAAAGCGGTTGTGGCATACATACAATGCAAGAGCTGATTAAATAATTTCATGGAGAAGGTGATTGAAAAGATGTGGAATGCAATTTCAAGTGCATAGATGTTACTATCAATGAGCTTGGGACATTGAAGTTGCCTAAATGGAATAGCTAGCTACTCCAAGAATTGTGGGTATCAAATGGTCTAAAAATGTTTGATTGATATGGTGTGTTAACCATGAGAATTAGAGAATGTAGAATTTTTGCAATCATGGGACAATCTTGTCTTCTAGCATTGTTTGCAACACGAATCATTGTGAATATGGGCCTTGAAACAACACAAGGTTAATTTTACCAATCATTACACAACTTGTGCAACACAAACCTATGTTGTATGCAAAGGGGAAAGCTATTTGCCAAAATAAAAGGAATAGTGCTCCTCAAAAGAAACAATTTGCAAAAGTAAGGAGGACAATGTAGGGGAAGCAACATTGTGCATTCTTTGCTCATGTAGTGTAAAGATGAGTCAAATGTTATAAGTTTAAATCTTAGGTGTCCCCATGGTATGTACATAGTTTGTCCCAAAATTGAAAATACATATAATATCAAAAGTAAAAACATGTAAAATTTCACTCACTTTGAATTCTTTGAGAAACCACAAATTCATTTTGGCCTTTAAATTAAGATAGGTTCCATGAATACGCATTTGATTCATAAGTGTGTTTTTATGTAATTTTAAATTAATAATTTTATAAAGGTTGCTTAAAACATCATGTTTAATAATCATTTTTCATTTTTCATTAGTTTTAGATTTTTGTTTTATTTTTGTAGGATGATACAAATGACACTTAACCCAACTATATTGTCAATGGGTGAACATTTTTTATAACCTAAAAAAATCATAATCATCAACATTATCATAACATAATGTACTATCAAATATTTATTTATCATTGAATATGAATTGTGATTTTATGACAAATTGAAAGTTTTCATGGAAGAAACTATGCATTATGGTTTTTTTTTATATGTGGAATATCTCATGGACAAATATTCATTAAAAATATTGATTTTTTTTTCAATTTGCTAAATTATGATGTTGTTACAAACTTTTGCAAATTAAAAATATACTGTAAGTGACACTTGAATTGTTCATACATGCATCAATTTCACAATCAATTTCACAACATAATGAAACTTGAGAATGTTATCCACCTTTGATTTCAAGGAAGTCACTCATATATTTTAGGAAGCATTTCAAATAAAAGGACATTTTTTAATATGATGTGAAATAATGGTATATTCTAAATATATTTTCATAATGAATTATAGATATTTTATTTACATTTAAATTATATATATATAATTTATTTATTTTTTAAATTAATTTTTTCAATAGGTTTCACCTTATATTTTTTGCATGTTGTTTGGAAATAAAATAGAAATGATTACCCATAACCTTTAATTACACATTTTTACCACAAAATCTTCTCCAAATATCTAAAACTACATAAAAAATGTGTTGCAATGAAAACTATTAAATTACGACTAGTTCTTAAGTACACCTACCATGAAAACACCTTCCTCTACTTCTTTTCCTTAATTTTTGAGTTTTGTTGTGTGACTTCTCTTTTTGGAAAGAAAGAACTAGAAAAAAATTTATTTATTATTCTTTCTTTATAAAACAAAAAAAGATGTGACAAGTGATTTTTATATGTTTTGCAGTAGGTTGGAATAAAGGAAGAGGATATTAAAAGTCTTTTTTCTCCTTCTATTTTTAATGTTACACTACCATAATTACCATTACTAGTGTTAATAAATGTTTTTTTGTTTGTCTAATTAATGAATGACAACATCATTTTTAAGAGATGTTGCCATGGTAACATGAAAAATCATTATAAGGTTGTTTAAGTGTATTGAAATTTTATTACTTACATGTGTCCATCTATGCCTATTGTTATTATCACATATGTGCAAAAGATGTATAATTTTGTTTTATAAAAGTTAAGCAATTTTACAAATATTTGATGAATTAAATATTGTGATGGGTGTTTAACATTGCATGAATCATGTTTGTTGAAGAATGCACAATTTTTTTATATGAAATATTATGGATGCCTATATTGATGTTTTTGTGATTGACAAGTGAAGCACTTTCTTATGCAAATTTATGATTTCGATGATGGTTTCCTTTACATGTTTGGTTTTTTAATAACATTATTTTTTCATATTATTCTTTGTGTTATTTATATTACTATTTGGTTAACATTACAAACTCTTATAAGAGTGAGAGCACAATGGTCCTAGTCAAGTGGTGTAAACCAAGTAAAAAGAAAACAACATTATAAAAGAGAGAAATACTAACAATCTTGGTGAAATTTCAAAGACAAAATTGTCTAGCCACTCACCTTGTTACATGTGAGTTGTCAACAATTTCAATCACTATGTTAAATCTCATAATGTTTTATGCATCAATTTCATGCATTTGAAAGAATAATTGACCTTAAGAAACTTTTGGTGAAAGGTGGAATTTTTCCCAAGCAGGATAATAGGTGGTAATTATGTAGTTTGTGCAATAATCCAAAGCAAAATGTAACATGGAAAAAAAAAAAAGTTGCTCTAGTAGATTAGTCTAACTGCCACTATAGTTTTTTCCTTAACCTTGGAACCTTGTGATCCAAAACCCTAATTCACCAAAATATAAAGTTAATGGAATAAATTAAATGGAACAAATTGTGATGATTGGCATTAAATTAGGGACTAAAATTGTGCTTTAAGCATATTTAATGAATCAAGGGTTAAAGACAAAATGGTTCATGATTTGGTTAGAAAAAATCCAAAAAATTTAAACCAAATGAATCACGAGCATATTATTTCACAAAAAAGTTAAGAAATGTGAACCAAACTTGGTTGTGGTCCTAAACCAAGGGCTTCCAAAATCTCTAGTGCATCGTATTCTTAGCATTTTTGGTACAAGGTTGCCAAGGTACACAAAATATTGCATAATTCTTCTTGAAAGGTTGCAAGTCATAATGTTTGTTGTTAAATATTAAATTACACTTTGACCTTTTCCAATTACATGTATTTTCACATCTTTTCTTGCAAGTCCCTATAGTATTTTCAATATTGTCCATCATTCATGTTGTTTTTCATGAACTCTTCAAGTTTGGAGTATATCAAAGTTCATCTAGGCTACCTTCACATAATCTTGACACTCAAAATTGATTACTTTTATTTTTAGTGTTCTCTCAATAAAACCATAGTTGTTTCAATGACATGCAATAACAAGACATCATATGAAGCTACAACATTAGCTGCCTCACATAGTTGTGACATTCATAAAGACTCTTAAAATATAAATGAGGAGGGCAAAATAGGAAATGTCCCTTATGGATATAGAAAAAAAGACATGCTTAACTAACTAAGTAGCCCAAAGACAATATTCCATTTCATGTTTTTGGGCCTCATTATTAATTCATCTATTGCTAAGCCATAATAGAAACTTGTATAACACCTAGTCAAAATTTTCACAAAGACTGTTTCTAAATTTATTTCTAGCAATTGTATGTCAATTCTTTATTTAAAGTAAAAGTTTTGAACCCAAAGAAGACCCTTCGAAATATAATTGGAACGTGAAATCACATGAAAAATCTAAAGAGAGATAAAAATACTAACAATTTATTACAATAGGTAGTAAAGGAAAAATAAGTTGGAAACATCACAAAGATAGGATAGAGAAAAATTCATTTGGATATGAGAAAAGAAAACCAACAATCAACTTGTTGAAGCATAAAAGGTTATGATTTGCATATTCCATCTTTAGGACTTGAAGACATTTCTATATATTGAAATATCACCAAATAATTGTCAATACCAAACAATCCTTAAGATATCCTCAAGAAATTTTGCAAATGTCATAAACATGGTTTGAAAAAATATCAATATGATGAAATCAAGTTGGTGAAGGCATGAAAGAAAAATGAAAGGTTATAAAATGGGAGAGAGTTTGTGAAGAAAAAACTGGGAAAAATGAGCAAAGGAAAGAAAAGACTAATTTCTTATGATGGCCCATGTGGAAAGAAATCAATTTTTGTTCCTTTTGTTCCTTTCTTTCCAAAAATGGATAAAGTGACATAGAAACACACATCATGTGTTATATGAGACCATAAAATCAATCTATGATGCACCTCATATGACATGCCATGTGCAACATGCCCACCATTGTATGCCCATGTTATGGGCTATTGAGGAGAAACTTGTGTTATCAATATTTGACTTGTTGGGCCCTAGGCTTGCCATTCCTCCTTCATAAGGAAACTCTAGTGGGGAAGGTAGTTAATTGTAGTTGAGTTCCGACCAAAGGTTGTGGATAAAACTATCCCAAGGCAAAAATAGTTCTTGGCATGGCATGGTTGTGGAGTGTCTAACCAAATTTCAACTATTGACCATTGGATTGCATTCCATACCATAGGAGAGTTTAACATGTGCTACATGGTATTGGACTTGTTTGGTGCCAATGCTTGCTAAGACTTGTTAACAAGGAAACCTTGGTGAGGACTTGACAATTTATCATAGTTGGGTCTAGAACCAAGGTCCAAAATAAAATTGCCCCCAAGGCAAAAATAGTGCACGGTGCATGGTGTGGTTGCCTAAATGTGTCTTAGACAACATTTTGACTCTCAACCATTAGATCACATTTCATGCTACATTTCATACCTTGGGAGGATTTAACATTGGGTGTGCCATAGCTACCTAGTAGCTCAATCATTTAATCAACACATGTTAGAAAACAAATTAGTGATGCTAGTAAAGTGTGGTGGGTGGTTGGGAGGAGCAACTAGAACACCCAATAATCTTCATAAGTAGGACAACAACTTATAACTAAAAGTATTTTCAATGATGTATTGGATCCAATTTTTATTTTATTTTATTTTATTTTATTTTTTCTCATATCAAAAATTTGGCTAAAATTTAACAAATTTTTTTTAGCAAAATTAGTCAAATTTACACTTTAAAAAAATTCCCAATTTCTCCCAATTTATTTGTCAAAAAAAATCATAATTTGGCCAAACAAAAGAAAAAACATTGATTGGATCATTAAATTGAAGGAGGAATACCAATACAATAGTGTGAAAATTGACTATGGGACTAAACTTTTGTGTTGAATATTGTCTTTTTCATAGGTGGCGGTATAACCAGATAATTGTCTTTTTAATTCACATACCATAGTGATTGGTTCAAATATCAATATTTAAATGGCGTCAAAGTAAAGTAAAAGAATCGTTTCGCAAATTCATGTTTTATTGGACGAGGGGGGGGTGAGGAAATAGGTATCTCTTCTCTATGTTGGATAATGAAGCCAACCCCCAAAACGAGGGGCACCGCTCGAGATGCTCTCTCATGAGGAGTGACATGGCTATGCCACTTGGTCAATACGATACAGGAGTTGGATATTGGGCCACATGGAAACTAACCCTAACATATTATTTATTTATTTATAATTAATTAATTAATTAAATTAAATTAAATTAATTTTCCAAGTTCCAGAAGCATGTGGGTTCCAGATCTGATTCTAGACTTTTCCAAAATTTTGGATGTGTGGGGGCATAGTAGGTACGGGAAGAACCACCAGACCCCACCAGAATCACTATAGTAGGCCCCAGGGTGTGCTCCCTCATGCTTTACTCACCCCCCTTGTCAACATTGGGTGCTCGGAACACCCAAAAACTACTGTAGTACACGGGCAGAAGGGCAACAACAACACCACATGCCCTATTGAATAATTAATTATTTTTTGAGGATTCCATGTTGAAAATTTTGAATATTTTAAAATAATCTTAATTTCCACCCAAAAAAAATTCCTTTAAATAATCTTTTTTTTTTTTTTTTTGTGTGCAAATTTCAACTTTTCTACAAGTAATATAATTTATGTCAAAGTTGACATGGTGTTATGGTATCTATTAAGGAAGGTCGTTTGTTTGTTTTGTTTTGTTTTGTTTGTTTGTCAATCACTTTGAGATCTCCCAAACCATTACACCTTCTTGCGCACTTGATATTCTCTTGATATTGTTAGAAATCAAACCCTTGATGTGTATTGATGCATGAAGGTGATTTTGTAATGTTTTTAGTTTGCAACACATGCAAAAAGCTATTGAATATCAAACGAGTTTTCTCATGGAAAATTCAATAAAATCAAAACTAATTTTTTTAAGGACTTGGTGCATGCTCTTTGCATTTTTGGAAAGCCTTCAATGAATAAAATTTTATGGAGGTAAATTTTTTAAATTATAGACCTAAGATGTGGAAGATATTGAATTTTGAGTAACTTTTTGTCAATAGAAAATTGAATAAAAATTGAATTTTCATCATTAATGAAAATTGAATTTCACACTTAGGCTGATGAAGAAGGTGTAACATTCTAGGGGGAAAAAAAAAAACTAATAATGGATTTCTCCTTTTTGTCTTTTTGTGTAGAAGAGAATTTGGCTAAATTTAATACAATGGGTCCAAATGATGTGATCCCAACCTCATGCATATTTTTAAACCTCGCCTACACCCTTCCTTTGGGGATGGCTAGTTAAATTTTGACGTGGTCTATGGTCCAGATTCGAGTTTTCGTTTTAACGGTTAAACCCCATCATTTGGGGATGGTTAGTTAATATTTGACATGGTCTATGTGAGCCCTTAATAATACATTTTTTTGGGTTACAATTTTGTGTTGAAATCCATGTTTTTTTCTCCTTTTTTCCTCCAATCCTATGAAAAAATCGGTCCCATAATATTTTAACAAAAAAAAAAATTAAAAAAAAAAAAAGTTGGTCTCATTTACCTAAAGGCCATTTTGATTAAGGAAGCATGAACTTTTAATCCATTAGCTTTATAGATTCACAAAACATTACACCAAAAATACCATTTTATAACTAGTCCCATACAACTAAACAATATGACTAATATAATTGATCATGGGGTAGTGAAATGAACCTTTTAAATTTTAACCCTCCATTAGGATCCATATATATATATATATATATATATATATATATAATATCATTTAATAGACTTCAATACTGAAAGTTTTCTCAATACTAGATTTTATTTTAGTCTAAATGGGTGGTGCTATTTTGTCATTATGAGAAAAATAGACACCAATCTTGAAGATGCCAAGCATAGGCAGGCAACAGACAAACTACCTACCAATTTGGTCAAAGCAAATTTCATTCATAGGGTGAGTAGTAGTAGTAGTGAGTACAACAAAATTTTACTCAAAAGTCTCTAGTGTCAACTGTGACAACCAACCTACAATTTTAGGGCATGAAAAGTTTCACCTGGACAAGCAAAGCAAAGCAAAGCAAGCAAACAAGCAAGCAAGCAAATCCTGTGGGGACAAACAAGCTTGCAAACCCTCCTATCCTCGGAACCCTTGAAAGGCTCACGGTTCCCAAAAGGGATGTTTATTCCACTTCCACATGCAACAAAAGCTTGAAAGAGGTAAAAGACAAAGCAATGGGTAGTCATTGTAGGTAGTCAGAGCCTAACAATGCGGTTGTCCTACTGGTGTGAGTGAGTAGCATTGCTTTTGGGTTTTTGGAGGGGGGGGGGGAGGGGGGGGGGAGGGGGGAAGAAGGAATATTTGTTTGTAGCCAAAGTGGATATCATCCATAGAAAGATGTAAAACAAGTGGTCACCATCCATGGGAAGATGTAAAACAAGTGGTGATCATCCATAGGAAGATGTAAAACAAGTGATGATCATCCATGGGAAGATGTAAAATAAGTGGTGATCATCCATAGGAAGATGTAAAACAAGTGATGATCATCCATAGGAAGATGTAAAACAAGTGATGATCATCCATGGGAAGATGTCAAACAAGTGGTGATCATCCATAGGAAGATGTAAAACAAGTGATGATCATCCATGGGAAGATGTAAAACAAGTGTTGATCATCCATAGGAAGATGTAAAACAAGTGATGATCATCCATGGGAAGATGTAAAACAAGTGGCGGTCATCCATAGGAAGATGTAAAACAAATGAATGAAAATTTTAGCCAAACTTGGCTATAAAACAAAAATGAAATATAGATACTGATATCATTTTCACATATTTTTGGCTACATTTACACCCAGAAACGACAATTTCCAGAAGCTTTTTGTTGCCACAGTGACAAAATTCGCCAAAAAGAGAAAGAAAAAAAAAAGAAAAAAAAGAAAACGCTCTGGTGGTAGAGACCCAAAGGTTGACCCCTGCACCTTGTAGTGTGAATACAACCCAAGTTTTGACTCTTGGGTTATTGCACAAATGGGGTCCCAAGGATTCATATCTCATTAAAAAAGTCAGTTCTGGTAACAACTTTATTTTTTGTATGCCGCCCCGTGACTTTTTAGACTAGGGTACCGATAACAACAAAGGTCAAGAAAAAAAGGGTAAAAACATAGTTGGCAAAGTACACAATCTGATTGCTCTAGAGTTCAGGCCCCCAAACTTACTAAAAGAATTTCGGTGGTCTCATATTTCGTACATTTTGCTCATTGTATAGTCGAACATAAAAGTTATGTAGTACACCGTGTTGAGAGTTTTGGAGAACAATATCACACCCTTTGCATTCGTCAAATTTGCCACAATGTTCGTGATTCGGTGATATTTATTCCGATTATGTTAAAGGCTTTTTGTCAAGAGGACCAAGCAGACCATTGGTGCCCATTACATGACTCCATGAATTGTAATTGGATGAAGAAACATCCAAAAACATGCCCGCAAAAGGGTTTTGGCTGAGCATTAATGCATGGCTTTGCTCAGGATGGATAAAGGCACAGCAAAGCCTCACACCTGATGTTGATTGGCTAGATAGTTTGATTGGTTCAGCTGGGTGGCTATGAGTTAGTCCTCCCACCTATTTGCAATCCCAATTTTAGTTTTATGGGTGGGGTTGAAAAAAGACAAATAACTAGACTTGGACCTCAGAAATATTTTTTAGGGTCACATACTCAACATTGCTGGAAATGCTCTAAAGCGTTTAGAAGCAATTAGGTAGTTTAGAACAACTTAAAGAGAAATATTTTTCAGGGTCACAAATTGAACACTGCTGGAAATGCTCTAAAACGTTTAGAAGCAATTAGGTAGTTTAGAACAACTTCAAGATGGGACACATGGTTCGATGATTTGGGTGCCAATCTATAATGGAAAAAAGAATTTAGATTTGGTTTAGAATTAAAATATTATCTTAGCCTCTTCTTTTTTTGTGTGTTAGGAGGGGAGAGGAGGGGGGTGTTTACACTACCTTAGGTTTAGAAAAAGGAAGTTAGCAATCTGCAAAGTGCTATATCATTGAGCCAAGTACTACAAGACATTAAACACCCCCAATTAAAGTGGAAGTTGATGCAATAGCTTGCAGCTGCATCAGGGATTTTTTTCATTTGCCCAAGATCTCTTAGTTGGCTGTACATGTTGGCCATAGGAGTAGTGTTGGCAATTTGTGTGATTTTCTTTTTATATAATAGAACAAAATTGCTATGAGAAAAGTTGTCAAGTAAGATAGATTTGTTACATGGTGTTTTCACTTGTGAAAAAGTTGGCAATCCTTTTTGCATCGTGCTTTGACAAAAATGTCAACATTTTTTTACAATTTGTGACCTTGCAAGAACTTGCAATTAGAGAGGTGCGTATTAAAAATAGCCCAACTTTAATGTGCAATAACATCTAAAATTCGTGTGCAACACTAAAATTTGTAGAATAACCTAAGCATCAATTATGTACATATGTTTCCTATCCTACTAATCCTTGATTGTATATCAAAATGGGAAAATATTCATGAAGGTAGTGATTTTGAACAAACATCTTGACATCCAAATCGAGATGATTTGTTGACTCATTTACACGGTTTAGAAACACTATTCGTTTTCCATGCTAACCAAAACCATGATAATAGAAATCTCCACCAACTTGAAATACTTAAACCGTCATTGTTTTAAGATAGCATTAGAAGACAAATGGACCACATTTTAATCACATATTACATGTCAAAAGAGGATCCAAAGTCTAATTACTATTTGGCTACATAATCAATTTGAAAAAGGAACCTCCCATGTCAAACTTATGTTCATTTAGTAAGCAAGTGCCTTCAAGCACTCATCACCAATTTTTTTGTCGAATCATATTGTGCCTTTAGCAAAGCCAAATTGGCAAAGGACGCAATCTTATCATCAAAATTCAACCAATACTAAGGATCAATTAGCCTAATAACATTCATTAACTCTTGGCTAGGAAACCTTTGCATAAACGCTTCATCTAGGTTAACGAATGCAAAAAAATTCAAATTTCAATACCGTATAACAACATAACATTCATCAAGGTGTAAACAAGATAACATGAGCCACACCCACCTACTTTTTGAATGTTTTTGTGACTATTTTTGAAAAAATCTTCGAAAAAATCTTTTAAAATTAATTTTTTTTTCATATTATTTTATTAAGGTTCATGTTTAAAATTTGGTGAAAATTTTCATTTTCAAAAAAATTTAAATACATTTACAAGTCCTTTTACTGTTTAAAAACAAGCATTACAATGTTTAAGGAGTGTTTTTGTTGTTTTTTATTCATTGGATTAATTTCAAATTAATTCACATGTTCCCATGATATATGAAAAATATAACTATAGAAACAAATTTTATAATTTCAACATCAAATTAAATTACGACTTTAATACATGATAAAACTAAGCAAGCATTACACTTGTTATGGTACGTGTTATTGTGACTACACCCATCATGCATGTACATGGCAAAGGCTTTTGTTGAAGGGCATTTGTATTGGATTTAATATTAGTGACCTTAAAAGTAAAAAATGGCATACTAAATATTATTGGCTAGATCAATCCACGAAGTTGTTAACAACCCACCATTTGTGCATCCACAAGATCAATAAAATTCAAGAATTTTAAATCAATATATATTTTTTATAAATCACAATAAAAATGAATATAGATTTGTACAACACATTTTCATAGTTCTCACAAAATCACAAACAAAAACATCATCATTTTTAACAAACTTGATGAATTCATGGATTGCTTCCAATGTGGGCAAAATGAAAATGAAGCCAATGACAACCTCAATGTCACACAAGGATTCAATTTAGTTGCTTTCGTTGTTTGGATGGCATGGAAATCATCATTCATTTTCACAACTAAAGGTATGTATTCTTCAATAACCCTCTTAATAAGAAACAACATAAAGATTAACCTAATCTTTACATTGCATAGTAGCTTGTTCCCTTTCATCTCCAACAATTCAACAAACTTGCATTCCTCAAAGTGCCTACTAGGTGAAAAGGAAAAATATGTGTATGCAGAATGTAAGAGACTTTTAAGCTTTTGCACTAAGGGCTATGTGAAAACATTTACATAACAAAGTTGGTTTGTTGTGCAACATAGTGGACAATAAGCATGAAAGGATTTGCCGTTTTGCAAATCATGTGGGCACACCACTACGGACACCTTCTTTCTCCTTTTGATCTATGTACAAAATTGACACCTAACCATATCCATTTTCCCATCAAAACCAAGGACAATTTTTGCCCATGGAAGCTTTGTTGCCTAATTTTTTGAATTTTTTTGTTTATTTCCCATTTTTTCACCTTTCAGTTCTTCTTTTATTTCTCTACCAAGATAATTTTAAGTTTTAGGTCTGAATTCAACAACATGTGTGGAACACAATGTTTGCAATTGCCACCTTCTATAATGATGACAATACTATCACCATCAATTATAATGTAACAAAACACACTATAAACAACATGACCGACTTAATTCAACAAAGCAACACTAGTTACCATTATAAAAAATCATGGTATTATTTGACTAGAAAACCAGACCAAAAACCAGTCATTTTAACATTTGGTCAATTTGACCACTTGGTCATATTGGTCAATTCAATTTGACCATGTTCAACTGGGCTAGTAGTTTTTTTCATTAACCATAAAATGGTCTTTTTGATCAGTCAAATTGTACAAATAAATTGGGTAGCAAAAAAAATTAATTGAAAAAATAGCCCAAATTTTAAATAATAAACAAATAGTTAGTACCTATCTACCCACCCACCCATGAGCTACCTACTCACCATGACCTCTTACCTACCTATTGGCAATTCGCCTAAGTATTATACATTACACATATGTACAAAATATATATACGAATATACATACTCCACATAATATATGTTGGTAAGGGGGATTAAACCTTAGTATCCTTAGTTCCAAATTGATGTCTTGGCCATCAAACCATCACATCACTTTGTGAAACAATATGATACCAAATGCATTTAACATGTATATTTGAATTTGAATGAAATTTTTTGTTAATGTGTATAACAACATTTGAACTTCAATAATTAGGTAAGTAGGTACCTAACTAGGTGGATAAATGAGTACACATACCTATCTACCGGTGTTTTTACATGTATGTATTTAATTATGTAAAATATAAGTAAGTATGTAAGTAGATAAATAGGTAGGTAGATAATAGGCGGGTACATATATAGAAGTTAGGTAAATGAATAAATAGGTAGGTAAATAAATGGCACGGATGCCAACACCATGGAGTTCATTCATTTGAATGTTCATGCATGATTTGTAATGAACTTGTATTTAATTTTCAATTCATTCTTAATTAATTTCTAGTTAAATGTTAATTCCTTCTTAATTAAGTCTTAATTCACTTCCCGTTGACTCATAGTACATTTTTAATTAACTTTTAATTCACTTTAATTCATTTCTAATTAATTTTTAATTCATTTTCATAATAGTGACATACGTTCAATTCGATTCAAACATACGCGTATTATACGTTTTTTTGGGCTTTAAAAAAAATACGACCCAAAATACGCAGAGTGGTAAAGGTTATGCAAAGAACCATTACCGGGCCGCAAAAACTGCAGTCTGCTAGACTCTACAGTAGTTAACAACCTAGTTACATTTTCGCCGTCAAAATCAACGATTTCTACAGCAACAAGATCACCTATCGACGCCTGATATTCACGGTGCTCATTTCGGAACCCCGCCAAATATGGACGGTCTAGGATCAAAAGGTTTCGCGAATAAGTCTTTTGATTGGCCATGATTCGGATGGCTCAGCCATGACACTGACAGCATTCGGAATCAGACTGTTGCAACTTGCAACTCTGGATCTGATACTAAGTAATAACTTCAACTTTCTTTCATGCTACAATCGAGCAAGGCGACCTTTGGAATGGGGAAGGAGAAAGGACCCGAGTGGACCGAGGTCACCATCCTCTAGGAACCTGAGAAAGCGGGGGGGAACTTTCAAATCAAGTGTAGGCACTGTGAGCTTGTGTTTTGGGGGGGTGCCACAAAAATCCGGGGCCACTTCTTGGGTCAGGTGGCTTGTGGAGTCAAGAAGTGCACCAAATGCCCCCAAGCCCTCAAAAAGCAGCTTCAAGATATTGATCAGGCGAAAAGAGAACAGGAAACGCAAAAACGGAAGGTGCAAGATCTGGATGAGGCTGCAATTGCTCTCCCGCAAGGCCCCACCAAAAAGCAGAACACTCTCAAAGCTGCCTTTGGAAAGCAAGATAAGTCTAAAGTAGATGCTCTGTGGGGTCGTGCCTTTTATGGCAATGGTCTTTCTTTCCGCCTGATCAATGACCCTCATTTCAAGGCAGTCGTTGAAGCTACCGCTGATTTTGGCGAGAACTACAAGTTGCTAAGTCTTGTATCTCTTTGTACCACCCTGCTAGACAAGGAAAAGGTATCGGTGGCAGTAGAACTCAAGTCATTTATGGCGTCAGCGCGAAGCAGCAAGGCAACCATAACCAACGATGGGTGGTCAGACACTCGGAATAGGCCTCTTCTCAATCTTCTGATGGTCACACCCAAGGGCAAGAAGTTTCTTGAGAGTGTAGACACAAGTGGGGATACCAAGGATGCAGACTTCATTGCGCAGGTTGTTGGCAAGGCAATCGAGGATGTGGGGGCAGAGATTGTGGTCCAGGTGTGCATGGACAGTGCAGCAGTTTGCGAGGCTGCAGGTCGCAAGCTAGAAGCCCGTTTTCCCCATATCACATTTACTCCTTGCACCTCGCACTGCCTAGATTTGTTGCTTGAGGACATGGGCAAGCTGGATTGGGTCTCCTCCGTCATAGCCGAGGCAAGAACAGTGCTGAAGTTCATCACAAACCATCATAAGAGTCTAGCTCTCTTTAGGAGCCTGTCCAAGCTAGAGCTCTTGAAACCAGGGGAGATTAGATTTGCCACCAACTTCATCATGCTACAACGCATGCATGAGGTGAAGGCATCACTGCAGTAGCTTGTGGTCAGCAACGCTTGGGGGGAGTGGAACCAAAAATCGTCGCATGAAATGGAGGGAGAGGAGGTGCACGACATCCTGACTTCCGCTGCGTTCTGGAAGGGTGTGAAGGAGTTGTTGGCTGTTTCAAAATCGATAGTTTGCCTTTTGCACCACTGTGACAAGGGTGTTCCAGTTGTGGGAAAGGTTTACTATGCCATGTTCTTGATTGGCGAGGAGCTGGGGGTGCTCAAGGAGGGAACGAGCGAACAGCATCCGGGGGTGAAGCTTTCTACTGTCAAGTATGAGCAAATTAGCTGGCTTTGGCGCAAGCGCTGGGAATACTTGCATTTAGATATGCACTCGGTTGGGTTTGTTCTGGAGCCGGAGTTTTAGTCAGTAGAATATGGACAGGACCAGAATGCGGAAGTGATGCAAGGGTTTTTGAACATCCTAGAGAACCTCGTCCCATATGCAAACGATCAAGCAAAAGCCCTGCAGCAATTGGCGCAATTTAGAAACAAGGAAGGTTTGTTTAGTAGACCCGGCATTCAAACGGCCATGAGAGCGATGCCCGGGTGGAAATTTTGGCAACAATAGGGTCAGCAAGTTCCAGAGCTTCAGACAATAGGCGTGACGGTCCTCAGCCAAAGTTCTGCAGCCTTAGCGTGCGAACGCAACTAGAGCACTTACAATTTCATCCATTCGAAAAAGCGAAACATGTTGACCCTGCAAAGAGCTCAGGATTTAGTGCATGTCTTCTCAGACCTACGCCTAGCACATAAAGTGAACAGCATTGAGTTTGAGGAAGAGATGGTTAATTGGATGGAAGAAGAAGAGCCAAACGACAATTAGAGCAGGAACAAGAAGGGACGCGATGCACTTCTGTAAAAGGTGAGCTTACGTGATCATCGTTGTCTTTGTTCACTGTTTCGGAAGTAGGTGTAAAATTGTGTCAAATGTTTTCGATCATCTTTGAAACCAATTGCAAGCTCGACAAGGACCAGACCTTAAAACTAGTGTGCAGTTTTATTCAAGGTATGCCTATGTTCAAGCTGGTTAAGAAAGGTTTGGGCACAACTTAAGCTCAGCTTGCTCAACATTTTGCTCATCGTATGTTACTGAGCTGATGTCTGCTCAAAATGGTCACAAATTTGGGCACAACTTCAGCTCAGCTTGCTCAGTGTTTTGCTCATTGTATGTTACTGAGCTAATGTCTGCTCAAAATGGTCATAGATTTGGGCACAACTTCAGCTCAACTTGCTCAGCGTATTTTAAAATACTTGAAAATATTTCTTTTTGAGCACCTTCAAAAAATACGCGTATTTCATATGTCACTACATTGTTCATTTTTAGTTAATTTTTAATTAACTTTTAGTTCACTTCTAGTAAATTTTTAATTAACTCATAGTTCATTCATAGTTCACACATGGGTACAGATAGGTACATATGGGCCACACATGGCTCACACATGAGCACACATTAGTGAACATGGGCCACATGTAAGTTGGAAGTTTTTTCAAAAACTTCCTTAAGGTAATCCCCAAAAAATGGGTGTAAACGGGATAACATGAAGCACACCCACCTGCTTTTTTTATTACTTTTGTGACTGCTTTTGGGGAAATATTCCAAAATTATTCTAGGAATATCTTTGAAAAAATCTTTTTAAAAAATTAAAATTTTTTTTCATATTATTTTATTAAGGTTCATGTTTAAATTTTGGTCAAAAATGTCATTTCAAAACATTTAAAATCCATTTACAACTCCTTTTACTTAAAAATAAGTGTTATAGTGCTTAATAAGTGTTTTTGTTATTTTTTATTCATTGGATTAATTTCAAATTAATTCACATGTTCCTATGATACATTTGTACATTTTGTTATCATAACCTTGTTTTATTTTTGTTTCGTTCTTATAATAAAATTTTGTTGAATTTTTGTATTGCATTTATTGTGTTCTTGTTTTCATTTTGCATTTGTCATGTTTTTGTTCTTGTTTTTTTTGTTCCAAGAATTTAGATTTGGGATTAAGCATGCCCTTGTTTTCATCTAGATTTAAGAAATCCCATAGACTTGGTTGTTTTCGTGCTTGTGATAATAAATAGGTAAATAGGTTGTAGTTAAATAGTAGGTAGGTAATAGGTAGGTAGGTAGATAGTAAATATGTATTAGGTATGTAGGTAAATAAGTAGATGTTAGGTATGTAATTAGGTCAGTAAATAAGAAGATATTACATAAGTAAGTAAATAGATATGTAGATGTTAAGTAGATATGACGTAAGTAGTTATATGTTAAATAGTTGGGTAACTCAATAAGCATAGCAAGTAGGCTATTTAACAAAATTCATATGGTCAATTTGATTTAACATGGCCATTCAGTGTGGTTGATTTGACTAATCCATGGCATCTTGATGGACCATTTAAAAAATTTATCCTTCTTAATTAAATGTACGATTTAACACTTGGTCCAAATGGTCATTTTAGTCAAAATAACCAATAAAAAAAATCATGTACTTTCATGCCCCATGTTTTTAGTCAAAACATACATTATTTTGATCAATGTAGTCATTTCAATCAATTGAACCTTTTTAAAAGCCATGAATTTTGATAATGTACACTAGGGACCCTAACATTGAAAAAAAACTTGTACTTGAATCCAATGGGTACCTACAAAGGTGCCATATTACACTTAAACAAAAAGAAACCTAAGAACGCAAGAAAAGAAGGATGTTCAACCTTGAGCTTGAAACTATAATAATGCAAACAATTTGTAAAAGAATGCAACATACTTGAGATTTACACTAATATTTAATGGCTAGGAAGATTTTCATGATATCTCCATGCATAATAACATTGTATTTATATTGGAATTTCAAATTCAATCTTTGTAATGTGATTCATCTTGCTACTTATGCCTCCATCATTGAATTGAAGTTCACTAAACAATGTTAATCATTGCAATCATCTTCTTCATGCACACAACACACCCTCAAGAGCTTCTAGATTTTGCGATTCAATTTCCAACACCAATTGTAATAATGTAATGACAATTTTTTAAGCATATGAAAGAAGTAATGAATTGAACTCAAAATACCAATGCTTGAAGATTATCAAATATTTAAGGTTGTGAAGATCTAGCAAGAAACAATGATGGCATCATGCTAGATCTTCTCATTTATATTTACAATGCCATAAGTGACAATCTCATTTCACTTGCACTTGAGATTATGATGAAGAGCCTTCATTAATGAGCAAACCTTAATCATATCCAAACATGGGTTAACCCTAATCCTAAAACCTAGGATATTGGCAAATTGAATGATTATTTTATATGGATATGCAAGGAATGTTGCACCCCATTTCTTTGGGTGGCAAACTAGTGAAATTTCACTAGTTAAAAAACCATTGGCTTGCATAGTTATATTACAAAATTGGACTTTTGTCATTGAAATTTTATTTAAAAGTACACCAAGACATTAATTTATCATGGTGATCAAAATTAAACTACTAGTATTGACTTTGTTTTATAATGAAACCATCCAAAGTTTGGAGTTGGTGAACTATAAGAAAACATTAAAATCAATGTTTAAAAGCAAAACATGTAATACATTTATGTAGAATTGTGCATGGCATCACATTGACAAATGCAAAGTTCAAAGGTTTGAGCAAATTGGCTTTGCATTTTACAATGGCTTTGAACAACACAATTAGAAATTGTGTAACATGATATGAACTAAAACAATTAAGTCTCTGGTTGTTACTAGCAAATCAAATTCCAATTCAAATCAAAATGACATCCCAAATCATAAAAAGATGCAATGTTTTTCTATCCTTTGGATAAAACCAACAAAAGATTGGAAACCTCTAAAGAAAATTTAATGTTCATTTCACATTTTGAAAGTTTGTTTTCATTCAATAATTGTTTGGGTGATATTAGAATTTCAAGGCCAATTCCCATTTCTAGGTCTAAACTAATGTTTCACAAGGGCACAAGCATGTTAAAGTAAGTGAATTGGTGATTTTTGTTTAGAAAGTAAAAGTAGGTGGAAAGTAGATTTTGAAATTTTGAATTTTAGGCCTTTTACCAATGTTATAAATTTTTGGGGTGTACTAGTCATATTAAATAAATCATATATAATCATCCTTAATCTATATTATTGTTTGATCCATTTTATTTATTTATTTATTGCAATTTTATATCTGATGTTTATACATATTGATACATATTTTTTGAAACTTGAATATTTCAATTATGACAATATTAAATTCAAAAATAAGTTTTTCCTTACATTTAAAAGTACTAAAAATCTACTTTTCAATATGAATTACAAATACATTTTGTGTTTGTAACATGGTAAAATATGTTTCAAACATTCTTTGAGACAACCATAAAAATTATTTTCAAAAATGAATAGTTACGATTAAATTTTATGTCTATTTTGTGCAAAATGGGACAAAAACTAGATTGAATTTTAGTGAATGAAAATAGATTGGACAAAAGATAAACACAACATCTTAAACTTTTTTTAAAAAATTCATGTCATACTACATATGCTCATGTAGTTTAAACATTAATTTTTAAAGAATGTATCCTATTTTTAACCTTCAAAGTGGAAAATTGTGATTTTTTGCATTATAAGGATTTTTTTGGGGCCTATTTTAACATGCATATGCTCAAAAGTATGTTAATTTTAATATATCCTCTTGATAAATATAAATATAAAATTTCAAAAGCTTATCAATGCTTAGGTTTAGGGAAGATTTACCCCTAAGCTTAAATGGGTAAAGGTAGGGGTAAATCTTCCTTAATTTGCCCTATACATACCATAGTTACCCTTCCCTGGGTTTACCCAAGTAAACCTCAAATATATACTAGCCAAGTTGAACAAAAACATGATAAGTTGGATTAGAAGACCTCTTGTGATCTTTGGCTTTTTTTTTTGAGAGGGAAGAGGGGAAGTGATTTCCTATCATTGTGGGCTTTGCAACACAACTTTGGTTTGAATTGAAACATCTTGTGACTAACAATTTGAGACTTAGATAGTTGTTTTTTATATGTATCAGTGATTTATTTTTATTATAATTATTTTTCAAAAATGTGCTAAATAAGTGTTTTTGGGTGAAAGCATACTAAAGTCTTAAAAAATTGTAGCCATAATTTATAAATATTTTTATATTATAATTTCTATATATATTTGGTTGAAATGCAATTTCACAATTTGAATTATTCTCGTGCATGTGTTTAACCTCCATGGGCATGATTTCCAAAATGCCCACCTCCACATTACACCTTGTAAGGCACCCTACAACAACAAGTAAAACATCCACACACACACACACACACCAAAAAAAAAAAAAAAAAAAAAAAAAAAAAACTCACTACTCAATAATTTTTTTACAAAATACCA
>Ga0116231_10000770_pt1 | contig 60158 bp, 45 predicted proteins | sample S1TSphgellanicum_2_FD_89695 | JGI IMG/M metagenome (GOLD analysis project Ga0116231, IMG submission 89695) | Host-associated microbial communities from peat moss isolated from Minnesota, USA - S1T2_Fd - Sphagnum magellanicum MG | ecosystem: Host-associated > Plants > Peat moss > Unclassified...
TCAAGTGTTTCTAACTTTTCCTCAAGAGTTAATTGGAAGCCTTTCAACAAATGTACATGAATAAAATTGCATTTCACATGTTGAACTCCTCAAATATGTATTTCACAAGATTTTGAAAAAAAAATCTTTTGAAGATGCCCTTCCCCATATTTAGGAACTTAATCATACTTGATAATAGTTCATTATGCCAATGTTGATCATGTGAAACCTGCTTCCAACTGGGATATTACTTGAGTTATCACCAATTTGTGATACCTTGTCATTAGTAGGTCATCCACATACAAAAAAAGAATGATATTTTTTCTCTCGATCTACTTTATAATAGTTGTTGAAATTTACATCATTTCTCTTCAATCATTGATTTTACAAAAACACTTCAATTTTAGTATACCAAGTTTAAAAAGTTTGGTGTAAGTCATACAATGCTTTAACAAGTTTACATACTTTCGATTCTTCCCTTTTCTTTTCAAATCCATGTGGTTGAATGATTATATATACCTTCTATTGAAGATCCCTGAACTCAAGAAGGTGGTTTTGACATCAAGATAAAATCTGTCTTGTTTATTTTGAATGTTCAATGGATCAAAAAATGTGAAATTCATTATTAATGTGAAGGTTTTTTCAAAATTCACTCCTCATCATTGCTTAAAGCCCCTTGTCACTAACCTTACTTTCACTTTCTTGTGTTTTTTGTCTAGGGTTTGTTTAATGTTGTATACCCGCTTAACATTAATAGGTTTCTTCCCTAGTGGTAGTTCGTTTAGTGTTCAAGTTTCTATCTTGTGAATTGATTTCATCTTTTATTGCATTGTTTATTTCCACCCTTCCTAAGTGGATAGTAATGTTCGACAAAGATGTCAAGTTTAATGAATTTTCTACCATAAAACATGAAACATGAAGCACAACAAATTGATCTTCCTACATAATTGTTTAAAATGAATCACCTAGAGGAGGTCTTACCCAATGGTGGGGAAGATCATCACTTTAGTGAAGGGGAGTCAATATTTCCTTCAATTGATGTGTTAGATAAAACACTAAAAGAAGAACAATCCAATTGTCAACAAGAGATCAACCCCAAAATTGACAACAAATAATGCATTCAAATGGAGTTACAAATCCAATGCATGTTCTATTAAGTCCAAGGAGGAACATGCAACTAAACTTGAGATTGTTCAATGAAAAAATAATTATCTCATAATTAAACAAAGTTGGATGCAAGACTACATCATTATAGCTAGTGACACCAAAAGATAGGTAAACATATACACTCAATTGAAGATAATGTCATGGCAATCACACAATCCTCATAGGAACCAAAGATGTCCATCATTTGTTTACTAGTATTTTGAATATCTATTCCATAGACATAACTTTGTTGTTTAGAATAATAGATGCTTTTTCTTGAGATTATAACATTTGTATGTCATTGAATTTTCATCACATCTTACAAATGTTCTTGCAAATGCTTGAAGGTTTAACTTACTCCTTTCTACCTTTTGACTACGAACTAATATTTTGCACTCGAAAATTCTAATGTGATTCACATGAAGTTCATTCTCGTTAACATTTCCTGTGTTACCATTTGTGGGTTTGACCCATGCTTTTATTTCTGACATATGTTGTTGTTGCAAAAACTTTAGTCAATAACACATTGGGAGTCTTGTTTTTCCACATGATGGATCGAGTTTTATCTAATAATGATCTATTCATGTGCTTTGCAACTCCATTTTGTTGTGGGGTTTGAAATTGTGTAAGTTGTCTATGAATTCCAAAGTCTTCACAATAAACCATGAATTCACATGACAAATATTTTTCCCTTTAATCCCAATGGATTATGTTAATCTTCATGCCTATCTCATTTTCAAGTTTGTTCTTGAAATTTTTTTATTTGATGAGGGGAAAAGAAGACAAAATTAATATTTTTCTTACTTTGGTAGTTTGCTTGAAAATTAGGCAAAATTTAATGACAAAACTAATCATAAAATTATTACATACATAATGTTCTTATGTGAATGATCAAAGACAAGATAATTTTTTCATTATTATACATTAAATTTCAAATTTTACATTGCAATTTAGTACAAGTTTTCAATATGTTTTAAACATAAAAATAGTTGATTTTTAAATTTTTTTGCAATGTTGATTTTTGTAAAGTACATGTTAAATATGTTCTAATAAATAGAAAATAAAATAAAATATTGATGGCCCTTGAAAAATAAAATTGATATTTATAAATATATTTCACTGAATATTTTACACTAAAAGCTTTGTAACCATGAATTTATCATCTAATACATATATTGTTGGTTATTCTTGCATCCCCACCAACAAACATGATAAAGTGGACAATATAAAATGAGACACTATTTAAATGTCACCACCTAAGCTCATTCTAGTTCGACAATTTTTTTAAAAATATTTTATTTTATTTTTTCTGACTTTCACATCTAGTTTGTAGCCAAATTTGGCTAAATGATTTTCTGGGAGATTATCACTTCGTCTACATCACAAAATAGTTTATAAAAACCCACTACACTAATAGTACAGACTCATATCTATTTTGTAGCCAAATTTGGCTAAATGATTTTCTGGGAGATTATCACTTCGTCTACATCACAAAATAGTTTATAAAAAACCACTACACTAATAGTACAGACTCATATCTAGTTTGTAGCCAAATTTGGCTAAATGATTTTCTGGGAGATTATCACTTCGTCTACATCACAAAATAGTTTTTAAAAACCCACTACACTAATAGTACAGACTCATATCTAGTTTGTAGCCAAATTTGGCTAAATTATTTTCTGGGAGATTATCACTTTATCTCTACATCACAAAATCCTTAAAAAAAAACCACTACACTGATAGTAGGGTCTCATATCTAGGTTGTAGCCAAATCTGGCTAAAATTATTTTCTGGTAGATTATCACCTTGCCTACATCACAAAATCCTTAAAAAAAAATCACTACACCGATAGTAGAGTCTCGTATCTTGTTTGTAGCCAAATTTGGCTAAATTATTTTCTGGAAGATTTATCATTTTGGCTATATTGCAAAATCCCTAAAAAACACACTACACAGTGGCACTAGTAGAGTCTGAGTTTTAGGACTCCCCAAAAAGCCCGAAGTGCAAGGGATGATACAAAGGCCCCCAAATCTCTTCTGAGAGTGTGTGTGTGTGTGTGTGTGTGTGTGTGTGTGTGTTTGTCTCTCTGTTTTTGAAGATCTGTGTGTGTGTGAGGAGGAGGAAGCAGGGTGGTGGAGGGATGGCCGGCATCGTGAAGCACATTGTGCTGCTTAAGTTTAAGGCGGAGGTGACGGAAGAGGAGCAGCGGGAGCTGATCGCAAAGTATGCCGCCCTCACCACCACCATTTCGGCAATGAAGACGTTTGAATGGTGTGTGAATCTATATCATCTGTTATATTTTGCCTCCGCTTCTTTTTCCTCCCTAGTATTCCTCCTCCTCCTCCTCCTCCTCTCTCTCTCTCTCTCTCTCTCTCTCTCTCTCTCCACCAGCCTGTTGATCTCCGTCCCCTCCTTGAATCATGTAGGTGTCTGTTCTAAAATTCTGTTAGAAACTATAATGCGTAGCGGCGATGAAGGAAGGTGATTGCTTTGATGTCTGTCTCTAGAACGGTCGTGATTGCATCTGAGAACAGGATGCAGTATAGGATTCAGACGGGTGTTCAAAAGGTTTCCAATAATGTACGGCAATTTCATGCTAGATGCATGCGTTTCTCAAAAGCTTCTACAAATCAGGTTCACTTGGAACAAATCGGTTGATCTCCAAAAAGAAACAATAGAGAACTTCCAAAACCTTAAAGACCTGTGGAAACATCCTAGATATTAGGGTTATGATGATTCTTTGCATTTTTCAGTCATGATGATACTTCATCGGGCATCATTATTGGCATGCATTTGGCACCAAGCTTCTGTTGCATTTCAATTAGAAGCAAGAAGAAGAATTACAGATGCAACAAGACACAGATCCCTGGAATTGGCTGGTTCTTTACCCCTGACACTTATTTAGAACTCAGGACACAGATCCCTTGGTTGCTAAATACTTATTTACTGGTAGCCAACATCATGACAGAGTCTTCCCATTGTTTTCCAGAAATGCCACAGAATTAACTCAGGCTGCAGATCTTTGTATAATGTTTGCCCAATATTTTGGGCAGATCTTTTTTATATACAATATATCTACACCCACTGTCAGGGGGATGAAGAAGTCAGTGGGACATAGTCATGGCAGCTTGGCACTGCTATATATTCATGACTGCAGGTGATGGTCTGAAACTTTGTGAGAGACTCTCATAAGGTTATGACTGCAAGCATTTGTCATGTTACCTTGGACAATTGAATTGTTGTTGTGAAGATTTCTCTGCAATTTCATAGATATGATATCGTGTAGAGTGAGTGACCTAGGGTGACTAGGGGTATGGTCTCTTGAGTGCTAGTGAATGTCACAACTGAGTCTTACAGTTGCTTCTGATAATGCAACAGAAAGCAAGAATACAGATGTTTCCATACTAGTTTCATGAAACTTTTGGCAGATTTTTACATGCTTATTGGCACCCATTGTTGGAAGCTGATTAACTCAGAGGGGAGTCATGGCAGCCTGTCAGGGGTATTTCTGACATTTTGTGAGTGTGACACATACTGTTATGATCACAGTCATTCTTGGTCTTACCTTAAAAGTATTTTTGTGGGATTTTCTCTACAATTTTGTAGATGTGTTCCATTTCTCCCATGGAGGTAGATTCTTGAAGTAGTCCAAGATTCAGTGATTTCTTGACCAATGTAAAACACATGAAGTTGGAGGTGCTTGAAAGTGTGTAGGCAAGGTTTGGCTTGCAGGAAATTATATGCTCTGGTTTTCCCTAGCTTTAAATTCCCATGGAACTGGGTCCTCAAGAGATGTTTGCAGGTGCTTTGTGAGGCAATCCTTCCACAAAGTAAGATGACTGTTATTCTTTTTTCAAAATCTAGACATTACTGCTTCTGGGTGAAATTCTTATCAAGGTTGTCTTTCATGTAATGTGAAAACAAATGAGGGTAGTGTTGAGACCACCATCCTGAATTCCAATAAATACAGTACTGGGGGTCTGACAATTAGTCTGTAGTGTCTCCTTTCTTCTTCACAGAAGGTTTTGTTGAAAAATAGAGATGCAGAAGTATTTCCTGTTACATGAACTCTTCAACAAACCCATGACATTCTCTAAGGAGGTGTGTTCATCATAATGAGGGGAAGTTATATTTGTTAAAGTTCTGTATGCTCTGCTCTGTGTTTGTGACTGTCAAGAGAACTTTGCCCTGGGTGAAAAATGTTTGTCTTGTATGTGCAGGGGAACAGATGTGAGTGTGGAAAATCTGCATGACGGATACACACATGTCTTTGAATCTACTTTTGATTCAAAGGAAGGGCGTAATGAGTATTTGGTACACCCCAACCATGAAGCCTATGCCCAAGAGTTGTTTGCAGCAGCAGAGAAAATTATTGTCTTTGACTACAGTCCAGTGAAAGCACCCTAAAGATACTGTCTTTGCTCCTGTCAGTGTGTGTGCATTCTAGGAGTGCTGGGTGAACCAAATCTTAATTTGCAAGTCTTGACTCAGAATGTGTTCACGATGGCACTAACTTTTGCACTGGAAATAAAGCAGTTAAGATGACTAGCTTGATGCATAAGGACACCTTAAGCCTTTTATTTGTAGTTGGTTGTTCCTGGAGCTGGTCTTCTATATCAGTTTGCACACAATTTGGTTCATTTAATGGGTGTGTACCAGTCATATACTGGGGTCCTTGTTGCTGTGAACTATGTGAAGCTGCAACAGATACAGTCAGCTACCTACCATATGTGGCCATACATAAGCCTTGTACATTTGCAACACAGCAATGTACTCATATATTCCTCCCAGTGCCTCAGAAGTCCACCAAATTGAAGTCTGCAGACAGGTTTGGTCATTTTCTCTCTTGTGGGCTCAGTGAGTTTGAGCTTGTGAATTGGCTCCTGTGGTACACCATTGAATTTTCTTACTGGACACTGATGCAAATCAGGCACTGAGTGATTCAGTCCCTGACCATCCGGGCTTGTGAAAAGATAAGAATGCTGTTGATCAGACCAATCTCATGTCAGAAGTGTACTCCCATGACCTGCATTGGTGTGAGCTTTCACAACATGATGCTTCCATCTGTGAATGGGTATCACAAGAGAAAGCATTTTCATAGCTCTCATAGAAAACTATAAGATGGCACCTTCCACTACTGCCTTAAAAATCATAACTGGATATTGCAAATGTCTAACTTGTTGATGTTAGTTATCTTGAAGTTTTCACTTGACCCTGGATTCATTAGGGAGCATGGCACAGGTACAAATTCCTCAGGTTCAACTTCAATGCCACTTTCGGAGTACAGGATATCATGAATTAGTTAGTCACCTGAGTTCTAACCTACAGGACTAGTTGCAGCAATTTATGTAAAACCCAAGGAAGAACAGAATGTGCTGATTATGAGTCTCATGGTGTCAAAAGAGGAGAAATCACCTAATCTCCTACTCTTGCAGCAAAATGACTTAAGATGACATTGGTAGCCTCCATGCGGAAGAGATCTCCACACATGAGCAAATGGTAGTCACTTTTTTTCACGTTACAGGGCAAATGCATATGTGAAGCGTTTATGTTATGGATATATGGAGCTGTGTATTTCACCAGTCATTTCTATATTTCCTTGTATCTGGGCATTGGATTTAATTGTTGTTGCAGCAGGGAAGCTGTGAAGATCCTGAGTGTCAACCACGGTTTTCGAAAGAGAGGTGCTTCAGTGGTGCAACTGGTTGCTTGTTTTTAACCATTTTGAAATCATCTGTGGTAGTTGATTTGAAGAGAGCTGGATGTTCATCATCAATGAGCTCAGGAGCAGGCCTGATAACTAGAGAGCCGGCTGGAAACAGACCAGTGGCAACTGTGAGCCAGGACTTGCTTTCATTCACAGCAGCCAAATGCATAGCATTCTTGTACAGCCCGTTGCTCAGTATCTGCACGCATCAGACATCCCAGGGATGTTTCCAATCAATCTGTCATTTTACTTTCTCCAATCATGAATGTGGACAGTAGAAAACCAGCAGCAAAGCTCATTCGAGAGACAAGTGTACACTCTGCTCTGTACAAAGAGAAACACCAATGCAGTTTGTGGGACTAACTTGGAGATTGACATAAGCCATTAGGTGAAATGCAACCTTAGTTTGTGGGGTGCAAGACTTGCCTGACCATAGTAACTGATGTTGACACAGAAAACATCAGCAAGAGGTTTGACTGAAATCCATTGACCATCCTTCTCCACTTGCAAGCCACCAACATCAGCTTGGTGCAGGATGGTCATTACTATGTCATCTGTGTGTCTAGATGCCCCAACATGCTTTGCTGGCTCAGGACAGGGCTTGTAGAAGTTTAACCACAGTCCTAATTGGCATTCTGCATACTCTCTGACAAACTCTGGATTCAGACCCAAACCTTGTATCATCAGAGCTTCCGTCAGCTGCACCATCAACTTCCGCATGGCTGTCAGATAGTCCTGAAGAGCATCTCTATCGATTTCAAATCATTTGACAACAAAGCCATGATAGAGTGAGCATTCATTGGAGCTTTCTGGTGCAGGACATTTGAGCACTTCTACATGATGTAAATCTCATCTAAAGGTGCTCAGCTTGCAAGAGAGGTGCTAGACTTCCTTTTCTATTTTCAGTCACTCTTGTTCAAATTTTGTCTTCAAGATCACTGAGTACCTAGCATCATTCTCCAAATGTTCCAAAACTTTTGTACAAGATTTGTGTCATGGAGGTGGTTACCTGAATTCAGTATTGCTGTCTGGACCCCAGATCTTGGTGGCGTAGTAAGAGGAATTGCCAGTCCGGGGAGAGCCCATGACATAGAAGGCTTCAGACCAAATATCTGTATAGTTGGATTTCATCCCACTAGATCCAGTCCCATAGCCATGGAAGCTACCATCACCAAGTCTTTTGACCTTGATCTTCTCTTGGATGGGAAGAGCAAACACAGAAGCTGCTGAAGCTTGGCATCTATCTATAACTGCTTGTGAAACTCCATGGTTGGTGATTTGGAAAATCCCCCATTCATGACACGCAGATGCCATTTGCTCTTACAACTTTCTCAGCAGTAGTGCTACATCCAGAAGATTGCAGCTGCTGCAAGGCTGCAAGATCTATGAGAGGAATTAGGTGGGCATGTTGGAAATCATCAAAAGCTACAGATGAGGGAAGCATATGAATCCAAAATTCTTCTTCTTCATCACTCATCTCACTGATTGAATCTGCTTGAATCCCCATGAATGAAATTGAATTTCTCAACTGTCTGTTTTTTGTTTTCTGAGACTGAACAAAAAAACCCAATGAACTGGAGAATATCCCACTGAGCACTGTAATAACACGAGTAAGTATCGATTCCTTTACTCTTACTACTTCTGAAATCCCTGAACTTGAGTTCAGACTCCAAAGGTTGAGGTCTCTGGATTACAGACAGAGTCTAGAGGTGAGGTATTTGGATTTGATGAGAGATGGATCTTTTGCGCATGTTTTCTTTGTGGTATTAAGTCTTATGAATGAAGAAGCTTTGCTGCAAAGAGGACAAATGAGTGTAGGCAAAATGGCATTCTGAATTCAATTGTTGCAAATTTATCTACTTTTGCACACTGATTATCAACAACTTGGTGTAATTCGTCATTATGACACACTCCTCTCGTTGTTTTTCAAAATTTCACATGGTATCAGTAGCTACCTGACATCATCCCAAAAGGGATTCAACAGTAAATGGCAGCTGAGCTTTCTAGAGCCTAACCAAACAGTAAAGAACTGCTAAGACAAAATGCTACTACACCAAAATCTCAGTGCAAACGTGGGATGTGGTGAATTGTTTTTTTTTCCCCAAAAAAAGGAAATATGTGGCAGAAATGTTTTATTTTTCACAGTTGTGGAAATTTTGCGCACAAAAGAAAGGCTGCTCCTCTCCCCTATTAGAGTATCCCCACAAGTGCTCACTATGTGACCCAGCAAAAACCTCATTTCCATCAATCAAGAAAAACTAATCATCAAACATAGCCAAAAATCTATCCAAACATTGCACTTCAAATTCTATTTAGTCGTTAAAAGAGACTCTATGAGCCATTTACAAGAATCATTTCCCAATAACTGAAATTGTTGGTTTCTTTCAATGGTTTGTGACCTAAACCACCACATTCAAAAGTTTGGAACTCTCCCACCTACATGTAATAAGTTGTCATCTAAATCATCTGCAATGAAAGGAGCCCAACAACCTTCTAATAGAAGCACACATGTCAAAACTCTCCCAAGAGCTCACATGAACTGCCCATAAAGAGAGCCCATAGACCCTCCATGCACGGGAGAAATCTTTGCAACACAAGTTTTTGCACGATGCAAAACACATGATATTGGACTGAACTAGTTTAATCTTGGGTTTAGGAGGAAAAAAAGTGTTTCATTAGTTTCCCATCTTTGTGATTTCATTATGACTTTTGTCTTATGTCATCAAATGATCTCATCGTGACTTTTTTCTTATGTCATCAGTTTCATTCAATCCTAAGGTTCTCCTCTTGTGTACACCTATGTTACAAATAACTTCATTGGGTTCAAATATGTTTCTTGACAATAATCTTTTTTCTTTGGATGGTTTCTTAGAATCTTTTCATCCCAAAAAATCATACGGTGAAAAAAATGGTGGTTGGGATGTTTTCACTTTGCAACTTGGTCCCACTTCCCTCATTGGCTTCACCATGGGGAATAAAAAGTAGAGCCAAATTCCCAAGGAGAATTGCACATGGGATCATGTTTTATGTGGGGAGCTTGGCTACACTTTCCTAATGACAACAAACATCCTTGCACAATTGTCACATTTCCTTATGAAGTTGTTAAGGGAACAAAAATAGGTTGAACCTAAATGGGGAATTGGGGCTGTGCTTTCCCTCAAAAAGGTGGCTACCCTTCCCAAGGAACAACATCCAACGAAATTTAATGTTTTAGAATTTTTATGGATGACTATATGATTTCATCTCAACTTTTTATCCTTAGTTCTCAACTTTTTATTCATTATGTAACTTTCTTATACAAAATTTCATCCGTTGGGTTTTGTTAATTTTGGACTAGATTGTCAATTTTGATTTTTAAAATCCTAGTGGTTGGAATTAAATTTAAGGTTAAAACATTGTTAACATCTATTTGTTGGATCATCTAATAATTTTTTTAAAAAATATTTATTATTGTAGCATTTGATGATCTCAAATAAAAAATTTCTTTGATTTTATAACTTTTAAATGGTCATTTTTTAATTATAAAAATTTCAAAAGTTCGAAATTAATTAAATACATGATATTTGTTTATATTTAATCATTAGTAGCTATTGAAGTTATGCATAAAGTAACCCTGTCTACCGTCTGTCTTTGGACTTCGTGTCACCCCTTATCCTCTCTTTCAGTGGTATCCGCAAAGTAAAGGTATTTTTATTAAGTCTCAGTATGAAATGCTGAAACTCAGCATTTAATGCACAAAGTTCGAGACTAACTATAGTAGTTGTACAGTTAGGAGCAGTGAAAATATATGTAGCAGCAGTGGAGGCGCTCAGGAGAAAGCAAAGACAGGATAAAACTCAGTTTACCACCAAAATTGATGGTTTTCTGAGTTTCGTCCCCTGTTGAATGCTAATGTACTTTTTTGCACCTTTTTTTTTGAGTCTCACCCTGTGTATGACCAAACTCAGGGTTCAGGGTTCTGGTGCTGTGTTTTTCTTACTTTAGGGACAACTCTATTATCTTTAACATTTCTTAAGCAAAGTAACATTGTCCACCATTTTCATTTTAATTTCATAGTTTGGTAAAAATTTGCTTATGATCAAATGTGCAATTTCCTATATCAAGAAAGAATTGTGCAACTTTTTGGTGAAAGTTTTCCTTGAAAACTGTTGAGCTCCTTAAAACTCTTAAACCCTAAACCCTTATACCCACCACTTTTATTTTAAAGGTGTAGCACTTGAAATGAATAGGTATTCACCACAAACCTATAGGACCAATATACCAATAATTTGTCAAATCCCAAACAACACATGCAAGAGCTACATGAACACCACTCCAATTAGTGATTTTTTTGGGGACAAAACTTCTTGTTTTTCTAAAAGTTTTTGAGAAATTTGGGAAAATTGTGTTTTACCTATTGTAAATTTGTAAATTCTTCTAATTTTGCTAACATTCTGGAAAATTTTGCCAAAATTTTTTATCTCAAAAAATTGGAAAAAAAGACTCTGAATCCAATGCTTCTCTCCCCATTCTTAAAAACCAAGAGTACCTATGTAATATATACCCTAATCTTTCTTGTGATGGAAAGACCAATGGAAGTGGCACCCATCACATTTGAAAAAAAATTAAAAATTAAAATAAAAGTTTTGCACATGGAAGATGAGAGGAGGATGCTATTATAATTTAATTATTAAATAAATAAATTATTATTATTTTTCGCAAAAGAAATTATTTTAGTTTAGTTTATTTTTTAATTTTTTGAAACCAACTGTAGCTACTAAGTAAAATACTTATACCATGTACTCAAATTCGTATACGACCAGAATCCGTATTCCTGCCACCCTTTTTCAACTCTTTTGAAAAGAGTGGCATTGCAAAGGCTCTTGAGGCTAAGAAGGGGAGGGTGGGAATGGACATGGCTATGGCTGCCTAGCATTTGTCTCGAGCAAGCGCAACGATATCCTCCGGCGCTGCCACGGTAAAGCATTCTTTGTTAGATCTGTCTTCCACCCAATGCTCAGAAATGTGTGCATACTCTACTAACTTCTTCATATCATTTTGGTCTTTGGTGCTGTTGCATTTACTGTTCTGCTGTTTTAGGTGCAGACTTTTGGTCTGTCTTGTTCCCCTCCTCTGCTCTGCTCTTGTGTTTTTTTCAGGGTCAGTAGTATCTCATCACATCTGCAGAGATTTTTGTAGATTGATTTCGGTATCGGATGCTTTCCTTCTTTGTTTGGTCCATAAGTTTCAGTCTGAGCTTCTTCACACTATTTGATCTAAGTCTTTGTGTGTGTGGGGTTGGGTGTTTTTTTCTTCCTTTCCTTTCCTTTTCTTTTCTTTTCTCTCTTTTTCTCTTCAAGCTGTGAGTCCACTTGATGTGAAGTTTCTGTGATTTTTTTGGAGAAAGCGTAGCAGTCCATTGTATCTTCCATCCTTGCATCTACAGGCTTTCATTCGCTCTTCGACTAAAATACGGACTTGAAGTTTTTTCTGGATTGGGAACCTGGCAGTTTAGAGCTCAGGGACATCCACTGAAACAGGAATTTTTTTCCCTTCTGATCTTTTTTTCTCCTTGGAATTGGGTTTGCAATAGGAAGTCATCAATCTACTGAAAAAGGTCTATATATATTGCTTTTCTTGTATCTGCAGAATTTCAAGTGGGGATTTATAAAAAACTTTGTCTTGTTGGATTGATGATCACCCAGCGATCTCTCAATCTCTGTCTGGCATATAGCTCATCATGTAGAGCTTCTCTCTGCTGGTTCTATTTCAATTTAGGGCCGAAGTGATTATGCAAGTCTGCTGAACTTTTCACCATCAACTACCTATTTCTTATTTGTACAGAGCCTTTACCATTCAGATTGGGGAAAATGTCTACAATCGGGAAAGTCATAACATGCAAAGGTACATAAACCTTGCCACTTTTCCTTTTCAGTTTTTTCCTTTCTCATGCATTCTAACATTTTCCTCTACTAGGTAGGTATCCATGAAAACCTGCATCCAGAATCAGTTGATGATATAATCTTTTTAGGTTTCATGGCAATGAGTTGGAAGGGTATAATTACCAATATTCCATGATATTTCAATTCAGCAAACACAAATAAGAAATGGGATTGTCAAAGTTTTGTATTGCAATTGCGCTCTGTAAAGACCCTTGTAATAGCCTTACAATGTGAGATATCCATATTATAGCCACATTGTCAATCAGAGATTGATTCCTGATAACATTGTGTCAATTGCATTCATGATTTGCAGCTGCCGTTGCATGGGAGGCCCAGAAGCCTCTTATTGTTCAGGATGTTCAAGTGGATCCACCTCAGGCTGGTGAAGTGCGAATCAAGATTACACACACTGCTCTCTGCCACACAGATTCCTACACACTTGATGGAAAGGTTAGCCAGCTCCCAACCCATCTTTTTGTTGCAGCTAGGCTGCTCTTGTCTAGCACTTGAAAAAGCTTAATCTCTTAGGTAGATAATTTCAAGCAGGAAAGGCATTTCTCTCTCCAAAACCAAACCATTGTCCTCCTACTGAACTGAGGAAACAAAATTAGACTACTGAGACTAAAAAAATGGAGTGGGGTCTTTGGGAAATTGGTATATAGAGGAACTCTTATAACTTCAGTTCATAAGAAGTTTTGTTGATTGTCTCAAGGAAATTTTTTTCTGCTGAAAATAACTTGTTTTCACTTCTATAGAAATTCAACATCTTAGATTAAAGTCTAATCTGGTGGTGCAGGATCCAGAAGGATTGTTTCCCTGCATTTTGGGGCACGAGGCAGCAGGGTAAGCTTCCTCTTAACTGTCCGCAAAGCTTTGCATGAGTTGGATTTCAACTCCCTTTGCTGCAGTCTAATCAGATGATGTTTAAGAATACAATATTTTTACCTTAAGAGATTCCATTGTGTGCCTGAGGTGATTGTACAGATGAAAACAGTGTTTTCTCTGTTTCTGGGTGATCATACACTGACTGCATACAATGTCCTCATCTGAATAAGTGCTGACCAAAACAAGTGCAGGATAGTGGAGAGTGTTGGCGAAGGAGTCACAGAGGTACAGGCAGGAGATCATGTAATTCCTTGCTACCAGGCAGAGTGCAAGGAGTGCAAATTTTGTAAATCAGGAAAGACCAACCTTTGTGGCAAAATCCGATCAGCCACAGGTGTGGGTGTGATGTTCAACGACCGCAAATCACGGTTTTCTGCAAATGGCAAGACAATATATCACTTCATGGGGACATCGACTTTCAGCGAGTACACAGTTGTGCATGCTGTTTCTGTTGCAAAAGTTAATCCTGAAGCTCCTCTGGACAAGATCTGTTTGCTTGGTTGTGGAATCCCCACAGGTATTCACCTTTTTTTCTCTTTGTATAGTAGCCCTTTATTGTCTCTGTTTTTCTCCTGGGAAGAAAATTGTGCAGTGGATTGTCACTACTTGTGTGAAGGCTGTTTATGCTTCGTCAGGTTGAAAATCTGTGACTTCTCTATTGTCAAATATGATTTGGTCATTGTGTAACTGCATGCTAAGCATTTTTGGAGAATGGGTATGTACATCTAGTCAGTTGTAGCATGCCAGTTCTATTGCAGGGTGATTTCTTCAGGTTTTTATTAGGGTTTTAGGGTTAAGGGTGTGTCTATCAAGAGTGACTATATGAGAGAGGGTACTAATTGAATGCAACCTGTGTCTGAGCTTACTGTATTCTGCAATCTTCAATGTTGGACAGGATTGGGTGCGGTTTGGAACACAGCAAAGGTGGAGAAAGGATCAAATGTTGCTATTTTTGGCCTAGGAACAGTTGGCCTTGCGGTAGGGGTCCTCTATAACTAATCACTTGTACAATGTGACTAGAGATCAGCTACTAAGAATACAATTGTGCAGCCTGGGTATCTCCACCTTTGCAACTGTTTCTCCTCAAAGGCCAAGGTTGTGTGATATATCACATTTCATACTTCATTTACTTACGTACATACCTTGTGTCTTTGTTTTTCTTGACTGTCATCTTGTTTTGATTCTCTCCAGAGAGATATATGATCATCATGTATTATTGCAATTGTGCCAGGTTGCAGAGGGTGCAAAGGCTGCAGGTGCATCTCGCATCATTGGTGTAGACATTGATCCTACCAAGTTCAATCAAGGTATAGATCCGAGCTAGTAATTTAAACCCAAAGCTTCAAGTCTGTGATCTCAATTTAGCCTTGTGTAATAGTAGTTTTCTCATCCACACTTCTGATTCAGCACTTGTTGTGTGGCATGGCAGCTAAAGACTTTGGTGTGACAGAGTTTATAAATCCCAAAGATCACAAAAAGCCTATTCAGGAGGTGGGTTATCCGAATAGCTTTCTACCCTTGTTGGTTTTTGCTAATGAAATTTTTCTCTTTTTTCTCATTCCCTTGTATTCTTCTGAAGGGAACGTGCATGTGATCATAGGTGATAGTGGAGGCAACAGATGGGGGTGTGGATTATAGCTTTGAGTGCATTGGAAATGTGAGTGTAATGCGCTCAGCCCTTGAGTGCTGCCACAAGGTATTGTAACTTACTATTTTGTCTTTTTCAGTAAACCATACAAACTGTTTGTTGGCCTTTCCAGTATGGATTCATGACTTTGTGATCATTAGCTGGTGGAATGTGCTCTCTTTCTTGTTTGTAATGCAGATCACATTTGACAGCATGAAAGAATTTCCAGTCTAATTTGGGATCTTTGACTGTAACAGGGATGGGGCACATCAGTCATCATCGGGGTGGCAGCTTCTGGGCAGGAGATATCCACACGACCATTCCAGCTTGTGACAGGGCGAGTATGGAAAGGTACTGCATTTGGTGGATTCAAGAGCCGCTCTGGTGTACCCGAGCTTGTTGAGAAATACCTGAAAAAGGTTTGTCCTCCATCACAACAGAAAAATGCAGTGGGGTATTTATTTACTCATAGAAATAGGCTGTTAAACTTCTTGACAAGTCCTTGATAACCGAAGAGCATATCAGTGTGATAACCACCCATCCGATGTCTTCTGTAAATATTAAGGTTTTTCAATGTGGTTTTTGACAAATGTTTGTGTGCATTTTCATATGCAGGAAATTAAAGTGGATGAGTACATTACCCATAATCTCAAGCTTTCAGAAATCAATGATGCATTTGATCTTCTCCACAGTGGCAAGTGCCTGCGCTGTGTACTCCATGTCTCAGATTGAGTCTGTCAGATATGAGAGGAGGCAACTTTCCATAATGCTATGAAGCTATGAGAGTGACTACCTTGAAGCAAGGGTGAAAAGACCATGTCTCCAAAAAGCATAGATAGCTTTGGATGTGTGGACACATGTGAGGAGGTTACGAACCAATAATGGGTTGTGATTGGATTCTCCACGTTCTGAGATGATAGTGTCTTTCACACGAACTCTTAGGGTTTGTAACGTTTTTGTGGGGTTTGTGGTCCCTCTTCATTTTCCTTTTGCTTTTAAATCTATTGAACATGTTTCTACTCTTATTTTGCGTATTTATTCCACTTATATCTGCATCTTCTAATGCACTAGATAACGCACCCTCAGCATTCTGGCTCCTAGTGAGTCATTTGAGAGAGGCTGGTAGGAAATGACAGAATTTCCCATCAGTGCTGATTCTGCCATTTAAGACACAGGGAAAATCCTTCAGAACAGCTACCTGTGGTTTTTCCACACACCCTCTAAGTAATGCTGTAGTTCAAGAATACATGCACCCCAAAAGTCCCAAGTCCTGTGCCGATTCCTCATGTCCTCAATTGATTAGCCTAATTCAAGAAAAAGTACAAACCTAAATGTTGAATCTCACTGAAATTCCATATTCAATTGTGGAATAGACTTTTCCATTATTTGATAAACACAAAGGCAGCAAAGTGCCTAACTTGAAAGGCAGGTATGGCAATAATACCTTCATACCCACTAAACAATGTAATGAGGAGCTATTCTTGTGAAGGAAAAGATAATGTGCAAATTTGTGTTAGCTATATAGTTGAGGAATGTGCTTGCCAATGTGCCCTAGGGGAAGGTACATTGGGGCCACAGCTAGTGAACCAGCACCCACCAGCACACCATCCATTTGATGCCTGTTATAATCAGTTGTGGATGAACCTCAACTGAGTTAATATTTGGTTTTACCTTGGTAACCAATTGTGTAGGAAATAGGTATCATATATAGGTAGATGTAGATACGAAAATAGGTAACTAGTAGGTAAGTAGATGGTTTATACATAGGTAAGGGCTGTTTTTATCACCTACCTACTAACAACCTGCTTGTGGGTTGGTAGTAGGTAGGTAGAAAAAAAAGCAACTGAGCTAACCACCATGGTTAGCTAAGGAACCGGAAGCCAATAGAAAATTGTTTTGTGACCACTTACCATTCATCCTTCATGGTGTGTTGGTGGGTGTTGGTTCAACACACAACATCTTGAAGCATGTTCAACATTCATCTAAATTCATATTGATGCATCCATAAATATTATTATAATGAGAAGTGTTTTGAGAATCCTTCTTTCCTATTGCCAAAAAGTTTTTTGAAAATTTATTGTGAAAATTTGGCACTAGATATTTAGAATACAATGTCACAAATAGGTGCAGAGGTTTGTAGCTGATTAAATGCTAACAAAATTACATCTTTCGTGTAATTGACAATGCATATTGAAAAGAATTATTTTTATTGAAAGAATCAATGAAAAAAAATTACAATTTAGCTCAGGAGTGATATCGAAATTGACAAAGTGTTGCAATAATCTACACACACTTTGTCGCAAGGGTAGGTCTGCAAGATGACGTGATGGGTACAAGCATAATAGATGACTTTTGAATTTGATCGACATTATTGTTGCTGCAACGACCAATAATTGTTGATTTAAAAACAAAAGAATCACTAAATTCATAACCCATACTAACTCAAAAACATCACACTAATGTTACAAAAACATCACATTAATGTTGCAAATCAAACCTTAAATCCGCAAATTAGCTCAGAAAGGATATCGCCCAAAGTGCTCAGCTCATGCTTTGCTGCTGCAGCGGCAAAGAACAAAACAAGCTGCTGGTCATGATCATTCCCAATGCACCAAAGTTGCAATTTGCAGCTGCTGTTGCAGCAGTTGGATATTCACACCAGCAGTTGAGTGCAAGCATCAGCACTACATGAGCATTTCTAAATGCCAGGACCTTAGCAGCAGCAGCAGCAGCAGCTGCACAGATCAGGTCATGAACAGCAGCAGTGGACAACATTTTCACAAGCTTTAGATGCAGCAGAAGCTTGCAGTTGGAGATGGTCAGTTGCCAGCTACTGCACAAGCATTGAACCTGCAGTTGTGATAAGATCATCTGAATATCACAAGGTGGCCATTGCTGCCAATTGATGATCTCTGCAGGAATACAGTCATAGAATTAAAAAAGAAAAGAAAAGAAAGTCTTGGAATCAGATCCAAAGATTAACCCTAGCTGATGGATCATAAAAACTTGGAGCAAATTCACAGTGAAAACCGTTTGTAGAATTTCCTCATTAGGAATGATATTCTGCATGAGGTGGGCATTTACAAGTCTGGTACAAAGTTGATACCTTGAGTGATTGAACCAGCTCGGAAGTTCGAGTCCTGCAGGAGCTGCTGCTGCATGGTCGTAGATATCATCATCATCAGCAGCTTGCAGTGTCCAGCTACAACATGGACGTCAGTCATGACTATATATACTGATCAGGTCTGGACTCTGTATACCACCACCGTTGTCGAGCTCAACAAGAATGAACCCAACTTTCATGGATTCACAGATAATAACAACAATAATAGTATGGAACTAACTAGTTAGCATTCTTGCAGCTGCAGGATGTGCAGGAGGTCTGGTGGCATGATGAGCTAGAAAATCTACGAGTGTGTGATCATCGACTATGGGATGTTATGAGCTTATGATCATCTCTGAGACACACACAGGGAGGAAAATCAAATAAAATTAGTACGTTAGAGCGCTGAGAGCTAGAAGAAGGAACATGAAGAGAAAACAGAGGAGAGAGAGAGAGAGAGAGATGGAAGGCGCAGAGTGCGGAGAGCGAGAAATCCGCGATCGCAAAGCTTGAGAGAAAGAGGAACAGGATCGGCGGACACTGGCTGAGGAGGCGCATATGAAGGCGGCGCATCTTCCTGGGGCCCGGTCCAGGACTTGTGGTCCACTTACGGGGGGCGGAAAATTGTTACAGGACTCTGGGGCCAGGCTCAACCAGTACTTACTTACATTTGGTACACGTTCACCGTCTTAAGTGTGAGGCCTTTTTAGTGGGCCATTTTTAACCCAGGAAGTGCTAAATTGGACTTATAGTGGCCATATCTAGCCTTTTTAGTGGGCCATTTTTAACCCAGACAGTGTTAAATTGACCTTATAGTGGCTATTTCTAGCCTTTTTAGTGGGCCATTTTTTAACCCAGGCAGTGTTAAATTGACCTTATAGTGGCCATATCTAGCCTTTTGAGTGGGCCATTTTTAACCCAGGCAGTGTCAAATTGGCCCTATAGTGGCCATATCTAACCTTTTTAGTGGGTCATTTTTAACACAGGCAGTGTTAAATTGGTCCTACAGTGGCCATATCTAACCCATGAAAAATGTTACATTTGGGACTCACAGACCCTCGTTTAATCTCAGGACAAGGATATATTTACTATGGTTAGAAGCAACTTTTTGAGGTCTTTAGTTTTAACCATGGTCCCAGTGTAGGTGCTGGTTATCACCCCAAGGCTACTAATGCACCTTGCTTTATACAAGGGTGGGTAAGTGGGTTATTGCAAAGTGGGTGGGTATTGAAAGGGCTCCCTCACGAGGTGGCCCGGCTATGCCTAGGGCCCTACCAACAGGACCATGCTGGGAACAAGGGTCCCACAGGACCCAAATTCCCAGAACCGCCCCAATCGAGGTCCTTAACACTAAGGCACCCTCCAAATACACTGGAAAAATTCTACTAGTTCTTTATGTGTGTATGGAACAGCTGTCAATGGCCTCTGCCCTGGATCTCTGCCCAAGGTCCAGGGCAGAAGGCACAGATTTTTAAATTTTTTAAAAACTTAATTTTTTTTGGGAATTAGTCCTAGTGGGCACTTGTGCATTGCTTGTGGCAATTAAGTAGTTAATAGCCTAAGGTTGTAAGAGTTCCTTAATGACCCCCCCTAACACAATTTTTAAAAATAAATTTGGCCGCTAGTTAAATTGATGGGTTGAAGTATGTGGCTCCCACTCTAGTTTTATAGGTGAAAGTATTTGGCTATTATAGGATTGCACTTGTAATTACTTTTGGCAATTGTGCAACTACACATGTGTATTATTAGGTGAGGTGTAAATTCTTCTTATTTAAATCTAACACCTATGCATGACATCTAATGAATGTTGGGGCGAGTAGTAAAAAAAATTCTAGTTGACAATTTGATACACATTGCAATATCCAAACATTTAGAATACAAAACATACAAAATTAAAAACATTCATACAAATTTGTGTAAGACTTGCAACATTAAGCACACCAATTACAAAGAATGGACGTTCACAACTTGATGTATACCTAAACAATTGAAGAGGAGTTGAACCCTTTAAAGCTGACCATTCCAATTCAACTTACCTACAACTTCAAACAAGTTAGCTTACAATGTAAACCAAACAAAATGCAAATGAAAAATTGTGAGCAAACACTACAAGGAATTTGCAGATAAATGATTAGATTAACAATTAATTTTTAGTTGTGATTATCACATGTGACTTGTTATGGGGCCTATTCGCTTTTAACAAGTTGCATAAAATCCTAGTCATTAAAAACAATATGTGGCACCAAGTTGCAATGGTAGTCACATAAAGATGTGACTTACATGAACTTTTCATCCATCCAAACCAGCTTACATAACATCATCAACATTTTGCAACTGATTTTAGGACTCAACAATGTAATCACATTATTTAAATTTAATTAAATATTTTTATTTAGATATTAAAATATTTATATTATTGTTAATTTTATTAAATTCAACGTGTACCATGTTGACATGTGTCATTACATAGGTTAAACTTAAGAAGTTAGTTTAGGTTACTAAGTAGGCCACCTATTATGCCAACATAAGTTCATTTAATAGTCACTTAGCCCAAGTTGGTTAAGGAGGTAAGGAATATTCAGTCAACATCCCAACATTGACCACAACCCATGTCATTTGTGGGAATTGATCCTTAAACACAAGGATGGAGATCAACTTCTTTGCCACCAAGCCACCCCACTTGTTGTGGCAAATAAATAATGTGCCTCTTATTTACTCTATTTCATTTAAAACATTACACAAAACATCATTTTTGATCTTTGATATTTTATTGAGATTTTGTCCAAATTACAAGTTTAAAGTTTAAATTAAAGTTTTTTCAATAATGTACACAAACTTTTGTTTTCTTCTTTTCCTTTTATGGAACTTTAAATTTTATTACATTTACACATATAATATTTTAATTTTTATTTAAAATTATGATAAAAACTTTATGTAAAAATAAACTATGTTTTTTCACATGTCAAACCTTTATTTGATTAAAAAATTATATCATACAAATTTGCTTATAGTAAATCATAATTGTACCAAAAAAATGTAATTTAAATGTATGACATATAATTTATTCATTATATAATGTTTATAAATGGGTCATAAATTACCCCTACTACTTAGCCTATTCAATAAATAAATTACACAACCTAATTAATTAATGAAACATAAAATTAATTCATTCAACACAATAAATACCTACTATTAATTAACCTACTTAGATACTATTTAATACCTACTACGTATTACCTAACCTCCCTAATTAATTAACTAATTAAAAAACATTATGACATATTAATTCATAATAAAATACTTATTCCTTAGCCACATACATTACTTAACCTTATTTTTACCATTAATTGTCATGGGTCCTCTAAATTTTTCACAAACCCACCAAACCCTACTACACATTTAATGATTAGTTCAATGAAAAAAGGTGACGAAAAACAATTAGACCATTAAATCCAACAATTTCATTGGCTAATTTTTTTTTCCACATTTAATTACATGTGCATTTGCAACTAAGATTTATAGTTGCAAATCAAGTTGAAAATTTGACAAGTGGTGTCCAATGGCCTATGAACCACCTTCTAACTCACAAAAACAACTACATTTTCATCTATTTTGGAATGACATTAAAAATGAATGATATAAATGTATTTTTCATTTTCATTTTCATTTTCATCCAAATTGACATTAGTGCAAGTATAAGTTGCATATGCAATTACAAACCTCTTTGTATTCATTTATGCAACTAGAAATTGTTTGCAGAGGAGGATAGTCATATTTATAGTTGTAATAATGGATGATTTGGATACAAATTGCAAATGCATGGGTTGGAATGGACAAGATTCTTTGTAATGAAGGTGTGGAACATGCAAAACAAGCCATAATCATGGAAACGAAAAGGCTTCCATGGCGTTTAGTCATTGGAATTCACCATAGATCATAAGCAAACCAAAAATCCTCTACTAATACAAAAATGGCAATGCAAATCCTAGTAGCCACATAACTACAAATGTAAAGAAATTACCTACCTTTTTAAAAAACCTCTATGGTTCTTAAAGTTTACCAACTAACCCACTCAAAGGCTAAAACATTGACCTTAACCATCATAACAATGGTAAACACATTTCCACTATTCAATGCATTTTTCATAAGAAGAATTTTGTATAGTATAGAAGCATTATGCAAACATGTGCACAAGAAGGGGAAAATTGGTGGTGAATCTATTGCAAAGCTTGGATTTGATAAAAGTCAAAGTAGAGAAATTGTTTTCATCTTGCACACTACCACAACTTGCACCATAGCCAATTCAACAACTTTCACATACTCACGGAAATTGGTAACCAAAATGTGAAAGGTTGTCACAAGGTGCCACATCCCAATTAGAAGATTAGTTTCAAAGGGGGGACATGCATGGTGTTGCATTTGACTTCATTGTCAATTTGAACATGCCCTATTGGCATTCAAAGTCACTTGTATTTAGGAATTCAAGCATTTAAACCTCCACCCCATTTACAATTTGGGTATTACCATAACCAAAACCCATTTTAAGAACTATAAGATGCATGCCAAATGAAACTTCACAATCTAGCTAGAGCATATACAATCTAAAGGGCATCCATGATGGCATCAATTGGAAATAAAATGTCTAGTTCATGAATGAACCCTTTTGCAACCCATACCAAAACACGCATGTGGAAACTTCATTAAACTCTTAAAGACATGGAATTAGCCCAAAAAAATTACACATAAGGCAGATGGCAATATGTGTGCACTCATTCTTCACCAAAGATTCAACAATAAAAATATTTTTTTGTCACAATGGAAGCCACCATTGTGTCCAAATCCCAATGCACAACCCAAACATGTTGGCCAAAAACCACAAATGCAAAGTGGCAAACTCCATCACAAACTTCATAGACCATGATTTGATAATAGTAGTTGCATGAAATTTATTTTTTCATAGGTTTGTATTATCTAGACATAAATTTTGTGTATTGTTTTAGCACAAATGACATGTATGTTTAAACAATACAAATAGACATATAACATCTATGTTTATATAATATGAATAAACATATGACATTCATGTTTAAATAGTGCCCATTACATTTGTGTTTAGACAATATGAATAGATGTACAACATTCATTTTTAAACAATATGAATCTATAAAAAATAAATTTTGCACAATTAATATTCTCAAATTGTTGCCCAAGAAGTTTGTGATGTCTAGTAACAACATTTAGTACCCACCACATCTAGATACTTTCATGTTTACATTCAAGCAAAGACTTGAAGGCCCAAAAATTGTTTACAATAAACTTTGAGGTCTAATCAACATATATTTTATAAACATTACCTTAACAACTTAAGAATAACCACCAAGTTACAAACATATATGTCTTACATGTGGGCAAACTTCATGAAAACATGCAAACTAGCAAGGGAAATTCATGCAAGGTCAAGTGGAATTTAAAGATCACATAGGTGTTCATAGTTGAGCATTGCTTCATGATTTATAAGGCAATCCATAGCCATTTTCACCACCAAAATTTTGTATTCTAGCAACAAATTTTGGGTAGGGTTCAACATTGAAAAACCCATTTAATCTTTACAATGTGGAAAATCTTATGCCCCTTTGTTTTCATGATCTTGAAAAGTTTTGTGAACTCCAAATAATGTTTAAGGTAATGTGCAAAATAGGCATGTAAGGTTTGCAACAAACTCTCAATGTGTTTGACCAAAGGCAAAGTTGATAAGGTTTGCACTAAATTTAGATTCATTTGATGTGTCAAACAATGAATCCCTATGGAATAGGGAGCATGGTCATTATGAATTTTCTTCATGACACCATACTTGGATCCTTAAAACACATCAACACCATTAGCTTCAAAATTGATGAACTTTTTTGCAACTTAATCTCTTGGCATAATCCCTCCAATTGTTAATGCTTCTATGATCACCCTAATTAAATTCCTAAATCCTTTTAAAACACAGTCCAAGGAATCAAGATTGGAATCCTTACCCAATTTTGGACAACATAATGGACAAACAATGATGATTGGTTATCAAATGTAAAGATTTTGTCACAACTAACATAAACATAACAAGTAGCCACCACTTTTGCTTTGGTTGCCCTCATTATTTCTTAATGCATAGACTTAGCCATTTGCCAAGCTACATTATTGGTCCAATGTTTTTTGCTATTTTTTGGAATTGTCAAAAACTGAAACAATATCCTCAAAGTTTCATATTCCAACATGGGACATTTGACGCACTCCCAAGTTCCTAATTAGACTCAAGATGGACCTAAGTTACTCAAACAGTGGAATTGTGAGGAACTCGGGGCACGTTCCCAGCTCTTAGCACTAGAAGGGGTAGAGGGGCATGTTGAAGCTTCGGGATGGGACTAAGAAGAGTGACAAACTCTAGTTACTTACTCGAACTTGCATCAAACCAACCAACAAGTTGGTTAATTCACTTTTTGGAACACTTTTAGTGCTAAGATAAACCACGGGCAACTTTGGATTCACAAGACTCACCACGACTCGGACTCAAGGGAAGCCACCACCTTCCCCCATATAATATTCTATGCGTCTCTTTGTAACACCTACATCCGAATGGCTTTTTGTCCTGGGACTCCCAAGGAGGAGTCCTGAAACTGTTTTGGTTTGGACTCCCGGGGCTTTGCGAGGTCATAACTTTTTGCTCCAACCTCCGATTGGGATGAGGTCTAAAGCAAACTTGTAGCTTTCCTCGAAAGTTTTCCAATAGTGTATTGTAGTCCACCTGAATGCACCGGGGTTGGGTCGATTCCTGACTTTTAGTGGTCGGGAGTCAAATTGTCAATTTGACTCCCGGCTTTTCTTTTTGCCATAACGTGTGTTGTAGATGTCCAAATGGCCCACGCAAGCCCATTTTCAACATCTACACTTTGATAGCTTTCCAATGATATAAAAAACACCCCAATGCAAAGTGTTTTGACCTTTGTAATGGAACTCTGAAATTTTTGGAATCTCGGAGGACTCTCAAGTCCCCATTTCGGGAGTGTGAGTTTCATCCTCACACTCTCTCAAAGTAGGGTTGCAACAGCATTGATCTTGTTGTAACAAATGTAAAATAATTACAGTACTTTCCTGGTTGCACCACTTGCAACTTCTTGGGCAATTGTTTGATGACTTTGATTAACAAATTTATAATGGTTTTTTGCATGTTTATGATTCTTTGTGTAATACCATTCCTTTTTTTTCATAGAACTCAAATCTTTTTTTGTTTTCTTATGACCTGTGTGTTTACAAAATGAATCCCAATTAAGAGCAAACATCTAGTCCTTTCCCTCCATAATACTATAAACCCATTTGTGTTTAGACACAACTTTGCTTATGGCAACTTTGTAGCCCACAATTCTTGAAACTTTTTGCTATAATTATAATTGCATTTTTAAAAGATTGGGTTAGATAAGGTGGGAAGATTTGTTATAAGGTGATTCAAGCTGACAACATCATCATTTATTAACTATTTTTGCTTCTCATTAAAAGAAAAACTAGAAGATGCAACTAATGCATCACGACAATGGGACAAAGAAGTTGCATTTCAATCAAGCAACACAAAAGGGTTGGGGACAATTTAAGGTTCCTACTTGAGAAATAATCTAGAACTTGTAGTATGCTGGAAGCTTAGTATCCATCATAACTTGTGAAAAAACAAATGTGTGAAAAATAAAGCAAGATGACGAAACAAAACCTTTGAATTTAGAACAAAACAATGTTGGTGTGTAACAAGTGGATTGCTTTGGTTTTATAATGTGACAACTTACAAATGAAACACAAAAACACAAGAGTGAAAAAGGTTTGAAGTGTACATCTTTACTATAAAATCTATAATACAAATGCTAGACATTAAATCAATAGAATTAGTGATGGCAAAATCAAATCAATAAAATTGGTGATGTCTATGCAAATTTGCAAGATGCATCCAAGTTGCAACAGGTAACCCCTTCATGATGTTATTTGGCACTCTTAAATCTATATTAGCCAATTTTTGATGAAAAATCAACCTTATTTCCTTTTATTCAAGTAGCCAAGCCTCTTTTTAGGTCAAAAAATTGTGATAACAATTGACAACAATTTCATCCTTTTCATAACAACCAAAGAGCCCTATGAAGAACTTTTGAAGTTGTTGAATGAGAGATTCCTTCCATGAAATTTCCCACTCCAAGCTAGAGCAAGAAATGATTTTATGATGCATGAATACAAATTTGACCTAATTTTTAAAAAAAAGAGGAACCTCACACCATATGATCTTTAACTTAGGGTTCCAAACATTCTAATAACATTCATTCCAAACTTTTTAGTAGCTTGAATAGGTGTCAAGCTCAAATGGTTAACACTTTTAAGATATAATGAATTATTTTACATAGGCACAATATTCACATTCAATATTTGATGATATAAATCTCCTCATTTTTTATATTCATATTGTTATTTAAAATTTAAAATTTCATTACTCATATCATAACAACATGTAAAATTGACAATTTGTCCAATATGTACACCATTTTGGTATTAAATGTTTTTGGAGTTTTATGTATTGTTATCATATTGGTATATATGAGGTGAAAAATGGTGAGGGGTGGTAGGTGTGAGTTGTGGTTTGGGTTGACATACAATTGTGGACCATTCCTATTGCTAGATTATTGACAATGTTATTCTTGTAGATGTTGAATTGAGACCTAACTTTAAGAGATGGATTGGGTGTCCATGGCTTATAGTTTATATGCCAAGAAGAATGACAAAAAAAAAAAGTGATTGTTAGGATGATGGTGGGAGCAAATAAGGAAATGTTTTGTAGCTTTTGAAGAGGCAAATAGGTTCAATATCATGAATTAATATGTATGTAGGATGATTTTTTTATTTATTAAGTTGGAGAGTGTCACATGAAAAAAAGACCATTAGTTCTTGAAAGCTCAAAGAATGTTTTGGTGACTAGCAAAATGAAAGAAAATTTAAAGGTTCTAAAAAGGAAAAAAGATGTCAAAGCTTGTGCATTCGGTGTATTGTCCTCTTCAAAATATAGTTGTGTGGCAATTTGCTAGGGGATGGCAAAAACTTAACGAGAAGATGCAAAGGGAAACTAAGAAAGGTTGGTGGGCAAGGAAAGCGGTTAGGGAAGGGTGATGGGTGGTAGGGAATGTTTCGAACATTTGGACAATCTAATTGGTGCATGAGGGTTTTGGACCAGGGAGGGGTCTTAAGAATGGATGGGTGTGAAGTTATTTGGATAGGATTGTATTGGAAGGTGATGGGGCGGAGAGGAATGAAAGGGTACAATAGGAAGGTAGTGTAGTAACATATTAGAAGCAAGGTGGTTGAGTTGAAATAGTGCAAAAGGAAGTAATGTTGGGGAATTATCACACTTAGGTGGTGTTTTGAAGGAATTAGTATAGAGGTAGGTATTAGGGTTTGGATGTCGTTGGTGGGAGAGGGGATTGATGAGAATAGACTAATAGGGATCCACTATGAGGATGATGAAGGAAGGATAGGAAGGTGGGAACTTGGAAGTCAAAACAAATTGAGCGAGTGAAGAGGGCTTTTGGAATTCATTTGAAGGGTGGTGTACAAACCCTCTCCTATTCCATTGGGTGCTAACTTATGAGCCAAAAGTGTTTGCACGGAAGATGATACTCTGGGGATAAAAGCATGGAAAGAAGATGACTAGACTGGCTAGGCATGTCCGGGGTGAGGAACTCCCATTTTACTTTGAGAATTGAGATTGTTGGTGCATTTCCTACACTAGTGGGGGGCTGTGGTCCTCACTGTTGGGAACAGGGATTTCTTACAACAAAGGATACAGACTGGAAACCGTTACTTTGTCAGAAATGTTCATGCTTTGCACAAAACAAAATGTTCAACATTTTCAAGTCATTTTGCCTACTTACTTAAAGAAGCATATTGTTGAATACTCCAACATTTTCAAGTCATTTTGCCCACTTACTTAAAGAAGAAGCATATTGTCAAATACATGCAGATCATGCGGATGTATGTTCTACTAAATAGATGGGCGACAAGGAATATGTGGAGCACGCAAGCCTGGTCCTCCACTATTGGAAAATGGTGTTTTAGACACCAAGAAAATCCAACAGAATCAGCTGCACATTTGATTCTAGAACCAGTGCATCAGAAAGTACACACTATACACACAAAGTGTGGTGTTGAATATTAGAACCTTCTAGATGTCCAAATTCAAGGTATCAATCGTTTCTAACCACTGTGGTTGGAAGTTCGGATTTATGACCCACCAGTGCACTAACCACCATTTGAAAACCCAATACGACTCAGTTGCGGTTCCATGACCCACCCACAAGTGAGTTACTAAGGTGGAACCTTGGTAACCTTTCTTGTAAACCCTCCTTTTTCCACCTCCAACTACCTTTGTAAATGGGTAAGTATCAAAGGTAAGTAGATAGGTAGTGTAAGTGATTATGTAGGTAAGTAGGTAAGGCACTTAAGTAGGTAGATACATGTGGATGGACGGGTGAAAGATAGCTAATCACTGTGGTTATCTAGGGGACAGGAATACAATGAAAAAGTGTTACCTGTCCACATGATAAGATCCATCCTGCTGTGGATGGATGGATAGCTGGATGGATGGATGTTTCCTGGTTTAGGATTGCCACATGAATTAGGGACTATTAGAAATGCTTCACAAATTAAGCCTTGGAATATATATCATAATAGTTACTAGTGTGGCCTCTGCTGTTGTTGGCCCAAGTGTTACCACATCCTCAACTGATTTTTCCTTCCAAAACCTGGTTTTTTGGAATTTATTTGAATTTTCAGCAGCAGAAATCACTTTTAAATCAATATCTCCCATATTCTGAATCCAAATCTTACAAAAGAAATTCCATTAAATCATACTCATCAAGATCTTTCCAACAACATCAAAGGCACATTCCAATTCCTTTGAAATTTTCAGCTATGATTTCATTGAATTTTCAGTGAAGAAATCATTCAATATTCAAGAACTTTTGCACCGCAAGTCCAACCGTCATGGACCCCATCAGGTAACCTCACATTTTATAATCTAAATTACTTGAACCAAGGACTGCTTCCAGTACCTTCTTGTTCCTACTACGGGATTTGGTTTTGTTGATTGCTTCTGGTTACAATGTAAGGGTGTCGAATGTTTTATTCATTCTGATAGCAATCACATGGAGCAGGGACGGGTGCACTAGTGCAGATACTGGCCAACCCGACATGGTTCTTGTCGTCTCTGATGAGACATCCGAGACATGCATGTGTGAAATGTGTAGTTTAATTAGCATGGGATCTACAATGATTCGCGCAATGATCATGGTACACTAAGTTGGTCCACTGGTGCTCAGTATGTGACCCTGCACACATGTTTTTCACCTCCAAGTTTAGTTATTTACTGTTTTGCAACCCCACCCATAACACTGAACTGGGGACAGCAAATAGGTGGGGGACTACTAATAGCAAACCACATGGACCAATCATTATGATGGGCCAATCAGAAACTCTGATCACCAGTCAGGTCTTATTCATTACACTCTTTTCTACAGGTGTCCATCGTTTGGATTTACCAGCCATTTGACTGGCTGTATTAATAATCTGCTTGCCAATTCTTAAATTTTCTAAAAATTGGTTAGAGAGCTTACCCAATAGTAGGTAGTATATATGGGGAGAATGGCAAGACCTTTGTGAGTCGGGTATTGATTTGTTAAAATCAAATAACCTTCTTGTATGATTAGAATCTTCATTCAAGTGGGTTCTCAAAACTTTCACCCTAAATCTGTTTGTTGCACTTTGCAACTTTCCATGTTATGATATAAACATCACAACCTACAAATGGCTTTTATTTGAAAATCGGCCACCTTTATGCATAACATGTAGGTATTAAAAGAAACCAAGTATAGTGATGATTGGGGGGTATTACTTTAACAGAGAAATTGGTAAAACATGAGTCATTTTTATTAAAAACAGTTTTGATATTGATAGCATGTGCGGTGCGAAATTAAAAAATAATTCAGCAAGACCTTGGTCTACCAGTTATTGGGAAAAAAAAGAAGAAAGAACTAGCCGACACTAGTGTTGTGTGGGTATTGATTTTGAAGAGAACATACAATCCCAGGTATTATATTTTTTATAACTTTGTTTATCCTTTTGGGTAAAGTTTTGAATTTTAAAAAAAAAGTCTGGAAGCTCCAAGTATGATTGAATTTTTTTTTCAACTCGTGATGGTTATTGAGTATAGAGTTTAGGATTGTTGAAGTGGACATGGTTCAAGGTATGGTAATAAAACCTTCAAAGTGTGGGCATTTTAAAAAATAAGGTGCCTAAGATGATTAGGTATGGCCTTGCATTTTTTGCAAATGTCCCCCACCCATGGGTTTCACCACTTGGAAAGCACCAAACAAAGGTTATCGTGACTCTTAACATATGTAGATAAACTTCTATCCAAATCCCATTTGAAATATGCATACACCTTCCTTTCATTTGCATTGACCAAATCATTAATGAAATCTCTTAACAATAGTCCTCATTTCATAAATAACTCAACAACTTAACTCTCAATCAAACATTGTTCAATTCTTTTTGGACTTGTAACAATAAAATAATTATTAGGAGTTCTAGTTGCAAATAATAGTATTACGACTTAAGGTAATAGTATGGATAAAAATGGAGAATAAAATAATAAATTTCATAAGTCTTTCAATGAAAATCTTGTAACTAAAGGCATAAGGGTTAGTTATAAATAATTTTAATAACTATTTTGGGTTAGTAATAATGAGGAGTCAAGTATGTAAACTTGATCAAATCTTACACTCCAAATAATGTGAAATCGATCCATAAAAGGATGAAAAGTTATGTGACACATAATGATTGACTTGATACATGAAGAATAAACTTAGATGAATGTGATTAACTATTCATTCATTTTTTTCGTTCTAGTATATAAGGAGTACTGATTGGAACTTTAGATTCATAATTTGCATTCAATAGTTTTATGTTCTTAGTTACTATTAAAACTTGTAAAAGTATCATATATGAATAGGAAGCCTTGAAGAAAGAAAATGTGAAGACTATTGTGAACACCATTATGAAAACTTTATAATCTTTGATGAATGATCTCATAAAGAAAAATCTTTAAGTGTGTGTGATGAACTCCTTCATAGTATAATTCTCACATAAAGATTTGATTTTAGGTGTGTGGGTGATCCTATTCCAAACAAATGTAAAATTTTATGTTGAAAATCATGTGAATGACAAATATTGCAAGTGTTGTGTTGTAATATGTTTGATAATCTACTTATGTGCTAAAAGGGATTAATAAAAAAATTAACCCTCATAATTCCAAACCCCCCCCAACTACAAACGCATCCTTCATGTTTAACAATGTAAATAACACAAGTAATTTTCAAAATATCCCAAGACATGGGCAATTGATGAAAACATATCTTTTGGCTTACTTTGTTTCCATCTCCAATACATGACAAGTTTTGTGGACCACTTACTCCCACTTGGATACATGACAACACCTCTTATCCTTTGGTCAACACCTAGTACTACATGGTTAATACATAGATCAACATAAGAAAATCCTATGACAATTCCTTTGAGAATTCCTTTTCACCCATCACTCTACTAGATGAGAAAAAAAATTGTTAATGATTTTAATTTAGTTGATTTCCTATCAATTGCACGGCCTTGGCTACTTTTGTGTTCTTGTTCCAACCCCAAATGTTCTTGCCTTACTTGATTACACCTAGAGATTCTTATTTTTATGAATGCCAATTAAGGCACTTAACTCAAAATACTATAGGTAGATCAAGAGGCCATAGGATAGGGACTCGAGAGGTTCTTATGCCTACTTATAGGCATAAGTCCCTTCCCATTCTTATGAAGCAAGCGTAAAACGCCACCACTTTTCTAAGAGGGATGGTTTGGAACATAAGGTGCCCTCCAAAATACACTAGGAAATTTCTCCCAAGCTCACTGCTGATTTCGTAACCTTGCACTTTGCAGAGTTGATGAACTACACTTCCCTACTAACCTTTGCAGCTTTGACACTGAATATATTATTTACAGAAATGTTGAAATTTTCCAATTTTTTAAAAAATAACAAAAAAATGTTAAGGGTAACATTCATTTGTCAAGAATAATATTCTACTTCTCAAAATAAAAATTTCAAAGTTAATTAATTAATTATTCATTCTACACACATGTTGTCGAAGTTGCTCATGTCTCCTTCCCATGTTAGGCACCTTCACCACCCACATTGCTTGTGGTCCCAAGTTCAAAACTTTCAATTAGAGAAAAACAAGCAAGCAACACATGTGCATAAGTAATGGCTATGCTCCTTGTGTGCACAAGGTCCAAAGTTCAAAACCAGCAACAGTTAAATTAGGAAATGTTTGAACATGAAGTTCCCAAAAAATGCTCACCGATCTCATAAGAACCTCCAACTTAGTGTTTTAAGTTTAAAGAGAAAATGCTTTGAGCCTTAGCAATACGCTACTATCACAATAGCCCAAAATGGAACAACAATAACATAATAAGTGTATTATTATTACCAAGGGTTTTTTCCCCCCCCAATTTTGTGGTTTCCAAAATTTGGTGAAATTTTCCAAATTTTTAGCAATTTTTTTTTGAACTTAAAATATATATTTTTTAAATCCCCAAAAATTTCAAAAAGCTTTTGTCACAACAATGCCTCAACAAGGGGTGTGTCGATTACACTGTGGCCTTGCCATTTACATTAAAAAGTATCTTAAGGCAAAAGAAGAAGAATTATGGAAAACTCAAATATATTTCACCATGCAAAAATATACCTAATCTTCAAAGAAATCCTCTTAAAAAAAAGAAACCAAAATCCTTCAAGATATTATTATAACTCTATTATAACTAATCTCTCAAGTTTCAACACAAGCCAAAAAAATATCATATTTCAAATTTAATCCTCATATTAAAAAAAAAAAAGAGACCTATTATTATTATTACCTAGGGTTCAAGCCAAAATCCCTTAAGCTATTATACTCTATAATGAATCTAAACACAATATCCTTCCTTGCCTTGATAGGCTTGCAAGGCCAACAAATGGCATCCAGAAGTCCCCCTTTCTGCTCTAGAGCTTTCGTACTTTTGTCACTCACAAGATTCCAGAGATTGGGAAAAATTGTCTTCTTACAAACATCTTTTTTCTTAAGAAGGCCTTTACAGATACATACATGGGTATCAAGATTCTCTTCTGGATTAGATCTACCTTAGTGGAAAACAACAAGCCAAAGCAGAAGCCCATAAGCCCATGACACAAGCCCATGACACGAATGAATGAATGAATGAATTAAGTAAGTAAGTAAGAGGAAGAAGAAGAAGAAGAAGATGATGATGATGATGATGATGATGAATCTGGAGGAGTTTCAGAGTTGCAGTCATGTGCTACCTTCTAGTGGAGTTGCACACTTGCCTTTGTTTATAATTTGTCATATGTCATTGGAATTTGTGTGTAATTTGCTTTGATGTGAATTGGCTATTAGAAAACCTGAGAATCTGCAGCCCACCACAATTCTGTATAGGAGAAGAGAAGAAGGTGGGGTAAGCTGGGCCCTTGTACCCCCCTCCCCCCCCCAACAGCTTCCTTGTTTCGAGGTGCCTAGGCATGAGGGTGGTAGCCTGAGTGATGATGGGCATCCAAATACAAAGGCCAAGGGCCCTACCCTTCTCTTCTCTGGTGTAATAACCTGCCCACATTTTCAGTTCACAGGAATGTAGTCGTGCACTTCCTTCCACCACAGAAGATTTCTCCCATTTTTGTAATTAGATCCTAGAAGATTTGTCACTGAGTTCTTGCACCTCATAATGGTTGTCTACATTGCACACTACAAAAAGTAATGCAGGTTTTTGCAACGACTATAAACCCATTTTCTGCTCACGACTATTGAGAATAACTCCTGGAAACATGCAGATGTACATAATATACAATTTTCAAAAACGGACAAAGAACAATGCAACCAACATCAAATCCAAAATTCGTATTAGAGTAAGTATGTTGACCACATGTTCAACTTGGTACTAGTCAGGAGGTTCTCCGACCAGGTCCAGGCTAGTATTATCTAGGGTCAATTCCAGCTTTAAATCTTCTGAACTCGATCTCTCATTCTGAAAACCTACTTACAGATCACTGGGTGATTATTATTATTATATACCTGCAGACTTAAGCCTGCTGGGACCACTGAAAACAAGAGTATGGCAAACAAACAAGATCAACCCATTCAGTGCCATCCAGAGATTAATATTGCTTATTCATACTTGAGAACTCACTGTACATTGAGGGACTGAAGAGCCTGCATGTGCGATATATGCTGTCAAGCCCTTTCAAATCCCGCCAGTGAGAGAAATAGAAGGGGCCCATTTGAAAGTATGGGAGGGGGGATGAGTTGGGTACGATGAATTTTGCAGTGTTAGGCTATACGTAGCCAAGGGTGTAATTGGGGACCACTTGAAAGCTCACCACCCAACAAACACAGTGCAGAATCCAGATTGTCTGTGTCTACTTACCATTTTAATCTCTAGGTGTTGGCTGGAAAAATAGTTCATCTGATTGACCCCACTCCCATGCTGTGTACATACCGTTGTTCCATACCTGCATCTGACATCATTTCAGCATTCTTCACTTTGGCCCATCCTGACTCAAGAATTTGATCCTGTGACAGAAGTATTGAAATGATTTCCACCATTGTAGATCATTCAAGTGTGTGTGGGGTTTGTAGTTTGTACTTCCAGTGTTGGCAAGTTCCAGTTTAGAGTGTTAAACCTTTGTTCAGGTTTTTCTGACGTGGACCTGAATCGACATCCTTTTCCATGTAATTCGACACAAGAATTGGATTGTGGAGTTTAACTTTTTGCAAGAAATGTTAAACTTGGGGGGTTTAGGTTTAGGTTCCTATGACATGAACCTGAACCAGCATCCTTTCTGCAGAATTGGCACAACAATCAGAACTATGGAATTAGCCTTTTGCTAAAATTAGAATCAAAGGTGAAACTTTCAAAAGAAAGTATAGAACACGGGTTCAGGTTCTTTGCCCACGTTTTTTCAGATGCAATTTGAACTTTTTTTTTGAAAAGTTGGCAAGTAACTAAACTTGATGGGTAATCGATCACTTTTGATCAGTTGCAGTAGAACTATAAAATTCTGAGTTTCAATTTGTTGTTAAACTTCGTACTTATACAATATCTAGTCTTGAGGAATGTATAGTGTGTACATGAAACTAGACCCAATCTTCAAACCGGGCTTGAAAGGTTCTTGAATTTGAAATTTTGTGCCAAAACTGGAACAATAAGGCTTAAGGAATCAAACTCAAACTAGTAGTGATGTCAAAACATCAGCCATCTCACCTGAAATCACCAACTCCATAAGCATCAGAGCTTGATAGGCTCCAAGAATTGCAGATTGATGGGTGTACATAACCAAGCAAGTCAAGTGAATCTCTTCTTCTTGTTTGTGGGTGGGGTGACCAGCAATTTTATGATCTGCCTGAGCATCATCATGGCTAGTTAGTTGTTGAGCCCTCCTGAAGAATTGAATGCCCCACAAGATGAAGATTATGTCCCTGCTGCCATCACATCTTTTTACTAAACAATTAATCAATTGCATGCATGCCCACATGACCAAAAAAAAATTCAGCTCAATCAAGATTGATTGCACCTTGATCAGACAGACAAACCTGAACATTTGTGTCTTAAAACTGCTCATACTGCAAACAATAACCAGGCTCCAATGCACCTGTCTCTGGAATCCAGAATAGCAGCTTGCCAACTGTGGGTTCATTCTTGCAGAAAGATGTGGACCCATTTCTCAATTGGGTGGCTTGGGACAGCGTAAGATTGATTTGATCCAGTTGCCACTTGAGCTTGTCATGGATTTTGTAGTGAAAATGTCTTTGCACAAACAAATGAAAGGTTTTTTTCACCTGATGTTGCAATTGCTTTCTTTTTTAGGGTTTGGGATCTAACTCAAGTGAAGTACATTTGAGCACATATTGACAGGAATGTGTATATCCACCTTTCTAAGAAAACACTCAGATCCTGTTTACCTTTGATTATTTTTGGGTGTATTTCTCCAATTTGGTTTGCAATCTGGTCAATATCTTCCATCCTTTTCTGCGTCCCATGAACCTTCAAACCTTCGCCAATTCAGTACTCCTATTATATATACATATATCTTTATGACTTTCCATCTCTGTTGTATACATTTGCTTCTTCTTTCTCAACTTGGGATTTTGAAACATGTTGAATTTTGTTTTCTTTAAAGTTTTCACCTTTTTCCATGATAATGAAGTGACATTAAATCTTGATAGCTAAATGCATGGCAATTAGATCATGAGTGAGTACCATGAGTAGATCTCAAGTTGCAAGCATGTTTCTTACCAATATTCCTACTTATGCCACAATGCCCAACTTAGCATCAAATGTGTCATATTTGCACGCCTGATTTCTAATTTGGACAATATTGAGCGGATATATCCAGAAAGGCTTTGGTTATTAGGATCTAGAAACAACATCAGAACCCTACATTTAGATAGCAAATATCATCATGCATCTTGAATCTCGATACATGTTGAAATATGTTCACAATGTGAGCTCTAGACCACTTTTTGTCAATTGAATGATGAGTTGACATTGATAGTAAATGAAATAAATATTACATGAAAGAGGAGAGCATGCAAAGCTCATGGGTAGATCCCAAATAATTGTGCCTAGACCCAATCACCTAGGGTAATACAACAATCAAACATAAACCAAACATTGATCTATTGAGGAGTCTTTCCTCCATTACAACCCAAGTGCCATGTATTGGGGGGCACGGGTGGGTGGGTGGGTGGGGATGTATTTGGAAGGGTTGGGTATGATTGGCCCACCCATGCAAGATGTGTGGTGCTACAAAGTGTAGAATCCTTATTGTGCATTTGTATTCCATCAATGCCATTTCTCAATGTCTTCATCTTCATTCATCTAATGGGCAACCCAACACTATTGGGCACACAACCATTTTTTCAGTTGTAATCATTGGAGGTATCATTGAATAGGAAGACAATGATGATTTAGAATTCATCACCCACCACTACTACAAGAAGCGCTTAACAACACTTGGGTGGAGGTTGTTGATAAACCTCAAAAGGTTTAAATGTCAAGGCAAACTATATCGGTCCTTGATTCAAGTATTTTTATCTTTCTCCAACATTTGGGGGTTAATTATTATTCTTTGTTGTTCTAAAGGTGCATTATTTTACTAAAAGATATGTTGTAAGCATTTGAAAATGGAGTTGAGATGAACAAGAAATGAATGGTCAAAGTTGACCATCCAATATAACTTTAATCAAAATCATAGAAATTCAACTATTTTTGGCAAAATTGTTTGGGACCATTTCTAGCTTGTACTATGTTTTGGGCACATTGTACGAAGTCACTCCTCTCCCACATTCCTTTGTTTTGTAGCATGGGTAGACAACAAAATTTCAAAGTTGGAGTTGTTAAACAATCCCAACATTGAAAAAAATTGCCAACCTAGGTTGAGAAATTTGAATGGGACACTACAAGGGTAAAAAAGATAGAATGACATGTCCTAGGGGGTGTCAAGTTTTAGCCTAAGATATTGTAGGTAGGAGAAATGGTGCAACAACAAACCATTTTGGTATGGGTATGTTGAAGGGTGAAAGCACACTACACCCCCCAAAAATTGTAATCACAAAAATAGAAATTTTACACTTGATTTCTTTTTGTACGTGTGGACATCACATCTTGGATTTTTATTTTTTTCATATCAAATATATTGCATTAACTTTAGACTTAAACTAACTTTTTTTTAAAAATTCCAACAAACATTTACAAACTTGAACATATGAAATATATTTGTGTTAAAAAAATACACTTCATAGAATATGAAAAATTACAAATATATTTCAAAAATAAGATTATGGGTGGAGTTTTGTAATGAAATTTTTTTGTGATGAATGATATTGATGTACATCAACGAAATTTAAGACCATTTAAAAGTTTACAATTTTTGGTTGAAAATCCATTGCAAAAAAATATTTTTCTGCACTTCTTAAGCAATAAATGCATAATAAGCTCTTACTTTTAGGGAAAAGTCATTACCTCAAAGAAAAAAGAGAAGATTTTATGGGTGGGCATTGTATTTTTTTTCATTTTTTTTTGGTTTGGTAATGTGTCATGAACCACAAACATGAAGCCCTATGGTCGTTGAAAAGATGTACATTATATACTTTATGCACATTGATTTTATTCAATTTTCTTCATCTAACCATTGGATCAAGCTTAATTTTGATTCAAAATGAACTTTGAATTCCAAAATATTGTCATGCACATTCTGAAGTTATTTTCTTATGTTTAGGGTTTCTTAAAAATGTCATCAAGATTTCAATTTATTGCACACCTATTATACTTGTTATACATCATTTTTTTGGGTGAAAAGTGGTGAAAAATGACTCACCCGTAATGTGTTTTCACCTTAAAGCTCCTTCTTTTTAATGATGTTCCCTTCACATGTGATTTTTGCGCACACTTCAAGCATTCAGTTCTTTTCGGTCAATCAAAAATTCAAAATGTTCTAGCTATTTCAATAATTAAAACCCAGCCATTACTAATTTTGACTAACTTTTCTTTACTATTTTCATGAACAATTTATGAAAAACACATGAGTGCTATAATTAATTACAAAACTATGGCAACAATGTGGCATCAATTGATTACTATGCATGAGCAAAATGCCATAAAAATAAATATATCATGCAACAATAATTATTTGAATTCCAAATTTAAGATGGTTAATACATGTGTTCATTTATTGCTTCGAATGGAACTATGGTTGTTCAACTCAAAAATATGGGTGAACCAACCATTGAGAATTTTGTGGTCATTAAAGTTTATGTAACTACCAATAGGTTATCAACATGTGATATTTGCTTGGGACAACAATCTAGAAACCATGAAAACTTGTGATTTCATGTGATTGTTGAAAGATTTTCATTGACCAAGATATTGGTGGCAGGGTTTTTTTATTCCTTAAGAGGAGGAAATTTTGACATGTCCAGTGCAAAGGTGAAAAAAAAGAAGGTAGAAAAAGATTGTGAAACTTGAAAAGAAAGATGACAACACACTATGGAGAAAAAGGGGGGGGGAAATGTTGTCACATCATATTGTTTTCAAGGGTACCCATGTTTGAACTTCAACCATGTTGTTATTAAAAAAGGTCTTCACAATGCTTTTGCATATATAGTAAATCAAAACACAAAAAATTCAACTACCAAAAAAACTACATTTTTTATTTCATATGATGTGATCTTAGAGTATATTTGTGCAAAAAATATGTATATCATATTATATTTTTAAAATATAAATATATTTTAAAAATGATTGAAATGAATTTTAATCTTTTGAAAAATTTGTAGTATCTAAACATTGTGATTCCATGTGATTGGAATAGGTTTGTGAACCATGTGAAGAATTTGATGATTATTATGTCACAAATGGGTTATCTTTTAAGGTGATGACCATAAATATGGGGTAAACTACAATTTTGACAAATAATCACTTTTAAATGGAAGATGATAAGAAATATGATGTGGGCCATTTTTTTAAATTTCATTTCAATTTTTTTCTAATTTGATTGTTTCAAACCAAAAATTAAAGTTGTCTAAAACAAGAAAAAAGTTTTATTATATTATGTATACCATAAATATATTTTTTGAATTAAAATTTAAAATTTTATTTCCTTTTTTAAAAATTATATTAAATAACATTAACTTTGTGAAAATAAAATATAAAACCGAAAGACCAAAAAGAAAATCCAAAATTAAATGTAACACATTTTGGAGGTGTATTTTTTTATACATGTTGTGAAAGTGCCTAAATCCCCCCCTCCTCCCCACCTACAACCCCCTTATGTGTTTTCACCCAAAATAACATTGTAACTCATGGCAATTATCACTATGAAAAGGGGAACTTAGAGTGAGAATGCAAAAAGAAGAAAGAAGATTAATTTGTTAATGTTAATGTTGTAGAAGTGGAAAGTATTTGGTTAGTATATAATTTTTGGCTAATGCAAGTAATGAAGGATTGCATATTTCAAAAATTTGGTATGCTAACACAAAAGTCACAAAACATATGATAGACTAGAAGGGTTTGTTTGCTAACTTGAGAATATATAGTTGAACTATAACTTAAATCTTAACCTTGATGACCATTGTTAATAACCAATAGTCATGGGTTCATGGTGTTGGCACTATTAACATAGTGTGCTTGGTCAATGGACAATGGTAGAAACATACAATGGGAGAAGTTTTGTGCATTCCTTTGCTCAAAAAGAACTTATTCTCAATAGGGCAAATTGTGGACAAATGAAAATCACAACTACTTTACTAAAATAAACAATTTATTTCTTCACTACATAAAAAATAAAATGAAAGGGTCATTGTGAGTAGGGTGAGCATAGGAAAACTCTATAGATTACAATTAAAAATAGTCACATCAAAACATGGGTTAATACATGAGAATTGATCAACAATCATTAAGAGCATTGCATTCTTTGGTGTTTCATCTAGTGAAAATAACCTCAAGATTTGCCATGAAGTTTACTTTTGGGCATATTCATCCAAAGATGATCTTGAAGATGTCAAAGGAGCATATGGTGATAAACATAAAACTTAGTGAAAATAAGCAAATTGCCAAGTTGTGTGAGGGTTGTTTATGGGAAGAGTCACTAGCTCCCTTTTTCGACTAATAACAAAACAACCAAACTAAAGAAAGTAGGAGAGTTCTTCCTTTGCAATGTTTGTGGCCCATGAATCATCATTAGGAGGTGCAAGGTAGTTTGTGTTATTCATTGATGACTATTACATATTTAAACTTGTTTATTACATAAAGACTAGGTTGAAATGTTTGAATGCTTAAAAAATTTAATCAAGGCAAAAAAAAATGTTATGGCCGGTGAAATTTAATAGTGACAATGGCAACAAGTACGTAAAGCATTACTTGGAGATCATTTTGTAAAGCTCCACAAGCTTATCAAAGTTGTAGCTTTTTCTACAAATGGATCTATTACTTCAATTCAAGAACACTAAATGTTCATGCATACTAGTTATTACATTTCATATAATCAAATTGACTAGGTATTTCATGAGTAGAGTGTTGTAGGTAGTAGTAATTAGATTAGTTAAATTGATTTATCCAATACCTATATCCAAGTTTAGGTATCACAACATACAAAGGTTAATGTGCACATGCACATCACTAAAGTGTCATTGTTACTATTGGAGCAAATTGAACTTGGCATAAGTTTTGGTTTTGGTAGTTCTATAAATATGAAGTTCTATGTTAAGCAATATTTAGCATATCACCCAAAAGAACAATATATATTTGTATCTTATTTTCTTTGTTTTTCTTGCATTGCACATCTTTCAACATTGTATTGTTTCATAAAAACATTCAATAAAGTACTTTATTCTTCTTTCTCTTGTTTTCTTGATCTTTGCATGTATGTTAAAGAAATTTCTACAATGAAATCTTGTTTGTTGTTATCCATGAATTGTCATATATTCTTATGGCTATTCAAAAACTCATGCATAAGATCTACTTTCCAAATTGAGGTAAATATCTTGCAACACATTCACAACAAAACAAATGAAACAATGCATTATAATTTTGAATCTTATAGATTGGGGCATTGTCACCAAAGTTTCAAGCACACACAAGTGTGATAACACATTACAATGAATAAAAAATGTTTTCACAAATATTATTCAAAACTATCTTTGTTTGAACTTTCACCAAACCAATATTAAAAAGTTTTTTCATGAATTGTACTTGAATAATAAGGTAGTTTAAAACCCAATGAATCAAATTGTCAGAAGAAATTACATTTTTAAATTAATATTAAATAATTGAATAATATATTTGTAAGAATATGATATTCATACCAATATACTATAGATTGAAAAAGAAAACCCATCCTTGGGTGGTACCACTAAACCCACTTCATTAAAATTCAAAGAAAGGTGAACCCAATTTTATTTTATTTAAATATTTTAGTATGTTTAAATTGTGATTTTATTATTAATTTGCAACACATGGTCTTTATGTTCCCCACCTATATATACATTATGGAAAAATTGTAAACACTTACAAACGCTACACAAGTAAGAAATTTGTGTTCCAGATTTCTTAACCTCTTATCATTAAGTGTCAAGTTGCACCATTGTAAAAACATCTTTTTGGGTTTATCAATTGTATTTGCTAATATATGGCCCAAACTGTTCTTTCAAAAAATAAAATTAAGTTACTACAAATTTGTAGATTTGAATGCGATGGCTTTTCAAGACTTCCTATTCCTAACTTTTAAAAATTGCTCAACAATTTGTGGTTGCTTCAATCCATTATCTATTAAATAATTTTAAAAAAAGACTATTTGAAAGCCTCCTAGAAATTAAAAATATTTAAAAAGTTGAAAAAACATGTTCCTTTGGCATTCATGAACAAAGGAACCCCAAGTGTTATTTTCTTGAAACTTTTTCCTTGACCATTCATTTGGAATATTAAAATTAATTTTTCTGTAAATCCAATCAAAATTTCAAATCCTACATGACTTGGGTAATTTTTTGATATAAAATTTGAAATGAATTTTTTTCTTAAAATGAATGTTATGTTGCCTTGAAGTTGGGGTGTGACATTCTTAGTGCACCCAAGGATGGGTTTGCCAAAAAAATAGAATTTAAAAACCATTTAAATGATTGGCAATTTGATGAAATACTTACTCATTATATATTGAATATGAATTAATTGTATCATTTCAATTTTATATGAGAAGTTCCACTCATGTGATTTCACAAAAAACATTTTGATGATGTTTTTCATTCAAATGAACATTAAGTGCATGATTTTTTTAAAAATTATTGAAAAATTATTCTCTTTTGAAATATAACAAAAATTGTGTTAAAGACCTTGTGTCAAAAAACCGTTTTGTATGTTTTTCAAAACACTAAATGAAATGAAAGAAAAATTGTCCCCAAATAATGCAAAATGTATTAAAAAAATACATTTTCTTGCCCAAGTTGACCCACCCCATAGTTTATTTTCATTGACAAATGTCATGGATCAAACATCAACTGCACAATAGCTGAAAAGACTCTCCTTCAAAAGTGTGTAATAGAATGAAATTTCATATGACATGAAAGTTCAGACCTCATCTAAATTCCACACATATCTATGGAAAAATCTCTACAACAACAATTTGAAAATAAACCTCCAAAGTGTCATCATTAGTGTGTTAAGCAAAGTTGAACATAGAAACAAAGACAATGGGAAAAGAAGGTTAAAAAAGGAGTTCACTACATGTGGTGACAACAATTTCAAGCAAGGAGCCCCCAAGCATCATCAAGAAACACTACATGTGGTGACAACAATCTCAAGCAAGGAGCCCCCAAGCATCATCAAGAAACACTACATGTGATGACAACAATCTCAAGTTGGGAACCCCCCTAGCATCATCAAGAAGCACTACATGTAATGACAATAATCACAAGCCCAAAAGCATCACCAAGAAACATCACATGCAACAATGGCAACCTCAATCCCCCAAACATCATCATCATCATTACATGCAACTTTAACAATTGCATAGGTATTCATCATTGAATCAAGTATGAGTGAAAGGTATTCATCATTTAGTAGACATTGCCATTATATTTAAATTAAACTTGTGAGAATGAATCCATAAAATGTACTATTAAATATATTGCCAATTGTTATAAGGAATGAAAGTAAAGTCGATGTTATAAATCATGTTTGACTCAATTTTCATAAACTAACAAACATAACATTTCAATTACCAAACATAATTACAATATTCAACAATCATATGATAGCTTACAACCATGCTTCAAATAACCTTGAAGAATATTCCACATTCAACATGTATTGAACATAGAGCCTACAATTTGGTGTAGCTTCATGTGTGTCTTATGAGTTTTGGTTTAAAGGAGTTTTTTTTATGTAGGGTACTACTTGAAGAGAGGGGCAATCTTGAGCATAAAAACTTGTGAGAAAATTTTTATTTTAAAATTTAAGAATCATGGGGGTAAAAAGAAATAAATGCAAGGTGGGAATTTCGAAAAGAAATTTTACACTCCTCCACCAAGAGTGGGCATTTTTCTTTTTGAAATGGTGGCCCTTTGGTAGAGATAAGATTATTATAACATGATATTTTTTAAAAACTACATTCTTTTTATTGGTTTTTAATAGTACTGTTTGGTTCTTGATTTTGAAAAGAACCTTCAATTTTGGTTTATAGTTTTTTTTTAATTTCATAAAACCTTTGGTGCAAAGTTGAGCATGATTTTTTGAATTTACAAAACCTTCAATTCTAGAAACTTCCCAAGAATTTGAAGCCTAGTCTAGGTTTAAAACCAATTTGGTTCCATTTACATTGCACCAAACAAAAAAAAAACCTATATGTAAGGTACATTTGAAAGGTGGGTTATTAATGCATAATATGCATCCACAATCATGAGGAGTGGGGTACTAATGTAAGAGAAAATTGGGGAGGTATCTAATTAAAGAAACAAAATTTTAGCAAGTTATGAAATAGGGCATCATTACCAAGAATTCTTGTATTCACCTACTTTTATGACTAATTTTTAGTCATAAAGCCACATGCGATTGCTATAGTGTCTAATCACCTTGGACAAATCACATAGAATCTTAGTCACAAAAAACATTATGTGGCACCTAGTCAAAATGATAGTTGCATTGAACTAGTACCAACTTTTCATCCTACTAACATCTAACCTACCTCACATGGTCATTTGTGATTAGTTTTATGATTAAAAATGTAATCGCATATGTTGATGTGGTATGGTCATCTGCAACTAGGTTTACAACTAATAAATGTAATCACTATGATGTATCCACATGGTAATAATCCATTTGACAATCTTGGGCTAGGTTAGGTTAGAATAAGCAACCTAACATAGGCTAAATAAATAGGTAGATAAACTTAAGATAAGTAAGTCAATGTAAGTTATACACTTAGGTAGGTAGGTAGGATCTTAAATATTTTTTGTTCATTGTCATAAGCATTTTTTATTGGTTCATCCCAAATGGCACATGTACTTTGAACATTGTCTATAATGCATACATGTAGTCCTTTATTTCATTTCATTTCATTGTATAATTTTACAAAGTTCAATTTGTAAACAAGGATATGGGTTAAATTCTAATAAAAGGGAAACACTCAACATTATGTAACATTATCACATCCTTTATCTCATGCACAAAAACATTGTCACATATTCACACAATAAAATACCTATTATTTAGCCTACCTACTTATTACCTACTACCTAGTCTCTTTAATAAAATAATTACTTACCCTAACTAATTAATTAATTAAATTTTACCCTAGGTTATTATTGACTATTCTAAGCTATTCCAAAAAAATTTGCATTATTTGTGAAACGTTTTTTGAGAAAAGAATTTTTTTTTCAATATATATATAGAAAAAAAAATTGTTAAAAAATTTTGGATTAGTTTCACAAGATGTATATTGCTAGTTATTACTATAAGTAGCCAAACTATAAACAAATTTTAAAAATAAGTTTAAATAAAAGGTTGTGATTTATTGCTAAATTTTATTGATGATGATAATTGGAATTAGTTTATGTGAAATGGGTATAGGGTCCATTAATGGTCATCATTATAACAATTTTCAATGTCGACCACTTGACATTTTTGTTGAATGGAATGGAACAATGTCTTTTGTAATCTACATGTCTTTTCATGTCTTAACTTCATATATAAGATTATTGTCTCACACTTCAAAAACATTTGGAAAATTTGTCCTTTCCTTGTCTTAATGCAAATAAGAAAGATTTATTATGTATGTTACACGTTACACATTACATCATATCATTATTATCCTTTGACATAAATTAATTTATTTTGACAAGACATGTCATTGACATATGAACATGTGTTGTCTAATTAGGCTCCATGTGAATATGTCGACATTGTTCAAAAATTTATTAACAAAGGAATAGATGTCAATGCAAAACACGAGAATGGAGAAATGCCTTTCTATTTAGCATGTGGAAACAACTATGATGGAATCATCTCAATACTATGCATGGTGCTCAATCTCCTATGTACTGTTTTTTTGTTTCATAGATCATAAATTGTATGAATCTATGTAATTTTTTGTAGCTATGTAAATATTCTCAATTAGGAAGCACTGATTTACAAAGTGGGAATTATCTACACAAAGGGCAAGAGAAAGCAAATGTGAAAGCACATTATGAATTTGGTAATGATTCAATAAAAATTATGTGTTTCAAACACAAAATAAGAAGGAAGGTTGACAATATAATTAAGATAATAAAATTGTGTAGAATTATGTTTTTTTCACATAAATTGTGATTTTTGATGGATCATTTTTTGTCATGAGTTTTCTATGTTTGGACATGCACACATTTTGTTTTCCTTCATTATAATTTCCACTCATTTAAGGTGTTATATAATAAGTGATGTCCGCATCATCATATATGCATTATGTGAAAATAAATGATTGAAAAATTTATTGAACCAAAAAAGGAAGGATGTAATATTCTCCTCAATGTTTTTTCTATGCATTTTATTTTTCACCAAAAACTTATTTTGATTATTTGATTAAGATTTATGTATCAAATCATTGCTATATAACACAAGCCATATGACAATTAAAATAATTTATGCTTCTACAATCATGTTTTAAATGACATGGGTATTTTATCTTTCCAAAAAAAAAAGAAAAACCTAAACATTTAAAACCTACATATTTTTCAAATTATTTAAATAAGATGAATCAAAAGATAAAACAACTTGAAGATGCGATTTAATATTAAAAAAAATGATCAAAAAATGATTGAAAAATTATACTTGCAAATAATATTATTTTTGAAATTCACATTCACACTTTATTGTTTTGTAAAATCAATCTTCAACAAAATTGAATAAGGATATATGAGTGTTTACAAAATATTTTACATGCAAAATGTTATTTGATCATTGTTACAAGATTGCATACATAATGTGAACAAATAAACTAAAATAACTTTGTGCATTTCTTGTGACAAAATCATTGGTTATTAATAATCTATTCGGTTACTTGACATGTTTGGCAATTCAAATTTTCCTATCATAAATATATAGAACTCAAACCTTTGTGAATCTTCTATTAAATAAAAACGATCTTTATATGTATCTATGATGGATTAAATTTGTCATTTTTTCATTAGGTTTTTTGGAGATTCATTAACTAAAAATTAAATTTGGAACATAATTATATGGGTGGATGATCAATGTTGTTTTCATTACAAATGTCATTGCTTGATGGTGAATTCTAATAAACTCACAATATAGGACTTACTGATTTTTTATTATATGAATTTATAATAGCATTACAACTTTTGGAAACTTTTAAATTTGTTATTGACATTATAAAAGAGGATAGATCATAAAATATGAAAATGTTGCCATAAAACAAGCACAATTTGATGAGATCAAATGGTTTTGTATGTCTTTTCAAACCATTTGGTGATCCTTGTCCTTTACGCAAATATGACTTATCAAAAAATTAAATCCATCTTGTTTATTGCATAATTTATCATGCATGGATATCATTTTTATATTAAATTTTTATTTATTAACATAATATCTTGGCATCTTTGACATTTATTATATTGTCTATAAAAGTGTTGTAATTTTCAAAATTATTTTTTCAAGAATAAAATTTTGTGAAGGAAAATATTCTTATGAAATATTCAAAATTCATTTATTATTCTACAACATGTGTTGAATATTCCTTTTTATTACATTAATCAAATGCATTTAAGCAACCTGGAAAATATTATGAATATATTAAATAATGACACACATTAAAAAAAAGTTGCAACCTTTACAACATATATCATGGGATATGGAAACCACACATTATCCATATATCCCATGTGTTGTTTGTTGTTATAAAAGTTTTAAAATAAGGAAAAAGGAAAGAAAAGAAGGTAGCGAAAACAGGGAAGAAAAAAAAAAATTGATTTAATTTGTGAGCAATACACCAATGCTTGCAAATTGGTGCAAATTGAGATGGGCAAGACTTTAAAAACCATGCAGATTAATAATTATCTTTTAATTATAAAATGTGAAGGGGATCCGTATTTGTTGTTCAAGTTGAAACCACTCCACAAAATGAAAGTCTCATCTTTTTTCCCTTTTTTATGTGGTTGAAACATATTCAAAATGTGGATTTTGATTCCAAAGTAGCATGAAGCCCAAATAATTTTTTGGATGCTTGCTATTGATTTTCCAATAGAAAATTGAAAAAGAAACACTGATCCAAATCATGGGGGGGAAATGATTATTGTAATCCTCAAACAAATTCGGCAAATCTTTGCAAAATAATTAATTGTTTAGAATCTTCAACCTTAACACTAGATTTTTTTTATTTTTGAAAACTTTAGCATAGACAATATTATTTCCAAGAGACACATAATCATAACAAGTATATAATAATCCCAATGTGTGTAGACCATGTGTGTGTTGGGCTTTGCTATGAAGGTTGAGGATAAATGGAATTACCTTCAATGAGTTAAATATTTTTTTTGCCTAAGATCATGTTTGGTTTTGGGTTTTCAATGTGATTGTTTGAATAGGATAATGTTGCATTGAAGGGAAGAATGCCCAAGATGCAAAGTTCCAAGTTGTTTGGCTACATATTTTTAAATTGTTCGCTACAAAGAGGATTCTATAGTTGGAGAACTAGAACTAAATAGCTCTTTAGTGGCATGGGTGGAACTGATGATAGGCTCTAGGGGATTATAAAAAGCTGATATGTTCATGGCATCACAAGCTTAGGTTCTGTATATTTGATTTTGTGCAAGGGTTTTGACATGTTGTACATCGATAAAGAAAGTGAGTCCTTGTTGATGTGTGAGTTTCGAGTGTGGCTGGCTGCATTTTTCTTGGGAAACCATTAATTGTGGTTCAATTCATGGTGTATTTGTTCAAGGAGACAATTTCTGGGAGGTTGGGGTTATGTTTGTCAATACTTTCCGATGTTGAAATCTTTGAAGATATAATTTGAGCTTGTTGTTATCAAGTGGTAGAGAAAAAAGTTGATTGTTGAAATCATAGTTGTTGGGCCATCCTATGGAACAATTCTGGACCTTCTAAGAAGGGTTTATAGATTCAGGTGTAACCATGATGCCACATGGAAGATCGAGATAACAGATCAAAATAGCATGTGAACGAAGAACCGGAGTGATGTGATGCAGATCATGCCAGTAGGTTGTTGGTTTAGTCTTATGTAAAATTAGTTATTAGATATGAATCATAGGAATGTAAGGTAGGTTTTGAGATATTATTGAGTATGAGATGGTGTGATCTGTTCCTGCTTTGGACACATACTTGTACTCTGGTCATGTGTTGCTAATAGTCTGTATTTTCATGAGTACCCTCTTTTTAGGTCACAGGGTTGCTAGATTGGAGAATGGAAGGAGAAGGGGTTGTTAGGGTGCGGGGAGAGAAGGGGAAAAGGGTGAGTGAATCTAGAGAGCTGCCATGGAAGCTAGTTGTTGGGCTTTAGGGTTTAGGGTTGCAGTGAATCTGGATCTAGCAAGACAGGAGTTGTATGGTATAGACTAGCAAAGCCAACCACAGGAATTGGGCAAAGTAGTGCCCGAGGACATGATCCAATCCATGCAAACAGCTGGATGTGTACACTCGAGATGGATGTCTATACAAGAGAATGTTTGGCTGTGTTCTTTGGTAAAACTATGGGTATGTTGTGTTTCTCAAAGTTTCCTTGTACAAAGTTAGGATTTCGTCTTGAAACCTACAGTGGAGTCTGCTCACTGATAAAACAACAATGAGACTATGAAACTGCTAGCACAATTTAATTTTCCACCAGTTTTATGGAACCCTGATGCTGTCTGTGATGATGGTTATGTCTAGAGTAGGTTGCAGTCCTTAAAGTCATCCTGGATCAATGGCCACTTTGCAGATGCAGGGTGATCAAATTCCACTCGTAATTTGCAGTCTGGAAGAAGAAATCTCACATGAATGCTCAAATGCTGCTAGGGGAAGTATATCCACACTTTCTGGAGGAGATGATTTTGAGATGTTGCAAATAATCTCAGCTGTGAAGGAAATCAGACAACAAAGTGTGTGATGCTACATGCAAGGAGCTGTCAAAACCCTAAACCTAGTGGCATTGATTCAACAGCGCTGTTCACTTTGACCTTGACGAGGTTAAGGTACTTCAGGGCAATGATGCACAGTTTCTCTGCTCTGCAAATGCAGGTCCACAAATAGATGACTCATCTGACTGTCAAAGTTGCTGAGTACTAATTTGAGAATTCCTTGAATTGGACTATTGTACCTCAGCTACATTCCTTCATTTTCAAGAAGCAGCTGCATCCAGAACACTGTTCCTCTTCACCTGAAGCTCAGACACCTGGGTGTTTTTAAGGTACTGGCCAACACCGGTGTCATTTGCTGTTGGTTCTATCCCTGTACCTGGATCTGTCTAAGGGTTTCGTGGATCTCAGCATTTAGACAGACCCATGAAACCTTCAGCTCCTCCTGCAACCCAAAAGAGGAAGGAAACCCAAGTACAGACTATGCTTAAACTAAGATGTTGTGCACGGTGGTGAACCACAAAGGTCCACATTAATAAAGTCTCATGAAGTACCTAATTTGCAGAGTGCTTTTGTGTCATTTGACAAGTTGATAGTGCAGGCAGGGACACAAACACTTCTGAGCATTCTTAAGGTGCAACAGTAGAGCAGAAGGTCTGAAGGTGAAAGGTGGCTCTGTTGATAAAATCGTAGAAGAAAATTTGGTGATCATCATCCACATCACAAAATGAAAAACCTGTAACATCAAGTTGCAGATTTTTTGTAGCACAATACATTTCCAGTTTGTCTTTACAGCCATGAGGATATGTGTGAACTCTGTAAAGACTTCTTGGAGGACTGCACAAGGTTAAGCTCACCTGCCATCCTCCCCAATGGCAACAGCCTTCAGAATAAACATCCAAAGCAGAGATAGTTTATCAGTGCAGACAACAAGACAAAGATACTACATATAAATCCTTTCAGTCTTTGATGATAAACTGAGAGCTTTCTATTTGTGCAGTCTCAAGAGGAAGAATTCTATACCTTGTCCCAACTAAATGCATCGTTCGCTACTTGAAGAGATGCCTGGAGCTTTGGTTGTCCCCTGGAAGAAATCAAGGTTTAGATTACTCTGACCTGAAGACACAACAACACATGTACAGAGCTCAAACAGTCTGTTTCCTCTTGCAACAGCCAGTTCATCTGGGGCTGGGACCAATTGGAATGCACCATTGGCACCCAAGCATATTACCAGATGCTCACAGCTCTGATCCTCCCCTGCAATCTGGATGGAATCAAGGTGTTTCTATCAAAATCATAGTTGAAGGAAGTAACAACATGACAAGTACCTCCCTCACATGCTCCAATTCTCATGTCCATAATCTCTTGTCAATGCCTGGGGTATTCAGGGTGGCAGAGATGCAAATATGATCGGAAGCACCAACAAGTTTGGATGAAAGCTTCTTCATGCACAATCACCTTATAAACCCTAAATCTGGACACATTACTTGGCATAGACCTGAATGAAAGAGATGGACAGGAGAAGCAGTGAAGAATCACAGGCATGTTGCATTCATAGGGCACCAAAGTTCTCACCATATGTCTTCAAGTTATGATATTCGGCTGTCATGACAATTGACAATTCCATTCCCTTGCTAACTTTCAGGTTCTTGTGACCTCCTTTGTTACAGCATCCACCTCTACCATTTTGCAACATCAATATTTCAGGAGTAGTGAAGAGTATCTGCAAACAGATATGGCATTTGCACTTGACATGGCCTTAACATGATGCAGAGAGAAAGAAGAATGCTCTGGTACTACAAATGTGGCAAACCGCAGCGACAAACATAGTTACACACCTTTGCCCTTGGTGCAAACTAGGAACGGTCAAATAAAGAAAAACAGGGAAATTTTACAGGATCAAATGTTTGGTTGTGCTCTAGAGCAGATCTGATTCAGTAGAGCTTCTGGTAACAGTCTCAAATTTCTACAGAATGAAGAGGAACCACCAGACAGAATGTCATTTGCACTGTTCCTCAGCTGTTTATTTCAAGAGATAACCATGCACAGGTGGGAAAAAATCCCTCTTATGCAGAATCATGATTATTAGTAACCGAGAAACCATCAAAAAACTAGTGGGGGGAATTCACTGTGCCAAGTTCTTGAGTTCCATAGCCAAGAGCACCTATTAATGTACACACTCCTCAATTCAAAAGGTACTTGGAGGCCATGACATAACATGAGTGAATAATTTGAAAGGTTAAACTGTTCTTGCTGCTTCTTTGAAGCCCTACGCAACCACAACAAAACAGTAAAGAAAAGACTATGCAGCAAGAATGGTCTGCTTTGTTGTGATCGTTGTCCTCTATTTTTGCTCACTAGTGTGTTTTACATTCTGAATCTTCCTTCGTTTGCTGGCTACTTGGGTCCTCAGATTCACTACCTGTTCTCTATTGACACCTCTACAAGCTTCACAGCTTCTCCAATCTCAATGTGCACCAAATCTTCTGGAGGCATTGTCTTATAGATATCCTCCTTCTTCCTCCCAGGCTTTGCCACAATTTCAACAGTAGTTGTTGACGTTGTATACCCATCAACATCACCATTTAAAATTGCACCCACATCACCACCACCCTCATCATCAACACCATTTGAAGTTGTACCAGCATAATCAATACCATTTGAGCTCTTGGCAAGTGCCAGGAGAGGCTCTGTCATGCTAACAGCTGGAGATTTGCAAACCACATCAGATGATTGCTCACACTCCTCAGGTGCCAAGACAGGTTCTGTGGGACTAATATCTGAGAATTTGCAAACTAAATGAGATGCTTGCTCACACTGCTCAGGTGCCAAGAGAGGCTCTGTGGTATTGATATCTAAGAATTTGCAAACTGCATCAGATGGTTGCTCACACTGCTCAGGTGCCAAGACAGGTTCTGTGGTGCTAATATTTGAGGATTTGCAAACAGCATCAGATGCTTGCTCACACTGCTCAGGTGCTAGTAGCTCTGTGGTACTAACATCTGAGGATTTGGAGCCTGCATCAGATGCTTGTTTACACTGCTCAGGTGCCAAGAGAGGCTCTGTTGGTCTAATATCTGAGGATTTGCAGACTACATCAGATGCTTGTTCACACTGTTCAGGTGCCAAGAGAGGTTCCATGCTGCTAATATCTGAGGATTTCCAAACTACATCAGATGCTTGCTCACATTGATCAAGAACAGCATCAGTGCTGAGATCAGGAGGGTCATCAACAATTCGCTGCTTCTTTAGCACTGTGTCATCCTCAGGTGGCTCTGTGGCAATGTGTTTGCCCAAACCTGAGGCATTTTCAGAGCTGCCACTTGCATTGGGTTTCGATCCATTATTAGCATTTTGTGAACCTAAATCTGCTTCAGATTCCCGTTTGAGAACATTTCTGCGATGACGCTTACCAACAAGATGCTGTTGCAACATATTAGCTGTTTTGCATTCCAGTTCACACAATTCACACCAACCCGTGCCACCTGGTCCCAGCACTATGATAGGCTTTTTTTTCGGCTTGAATTTCATGGGCACAACATTCCTGGCGGCCAGTGGAGGTGGTGGGGGTCCAGGAATGGTGGGTTGTCTCCTAATGACAGATCCCCGGCCTTGAAATCTCTGCAAAAGGCACCAAATTATCCCCCTCAGATGTGGTCAATTATTTTCTACAGTGCCACAAAAATCACACCCCTAAAATATGCACTTGGGCTGACCTTGCAGGTACAACCTCAGTAAGGTAGCAAGCAAGAGACTGATCAACTCTCTTTAACCATCTTCAAACTTCCTTTGAAAGCAGTGGACCTGTATTTCACTGATTCCAGGTTGCTCACAAACAAACTCAAATGGTGGAGACACACCTATTTTTTCGTACCTCTTGTCCAAAGAGATGAAGACAAACTTCTAGGAAGACAAGAATATGAGCATTTATTACCTGGACAATCCCATGATGTGGACAGGGAGCAGGCAGAGCAGTCTTTTCAAGGAACTCAAATTTAGGGTTGACTCCACCACTACTCTCAATGCAACATGCCTAACCCTAAAACCTCCTTCAGGACACCGCAATGGGTTGACAATGTAGAAAGAATGTACTGACCTCAGTTGCATGGACGTCCCTCTTCCTTCCCTTCTCTCGATCTCTTCCAAAGTCTCTTCCCTTAGGTCGCTCTACTACTACAGCAGCTTGTTCCCTCTCAGCTGGCCATCCAAAGGCAAACCCTGGCGAATTTGGAAACAGCAGAGGAGGATGAGGAGGGCCTGGTCTCTCAGAGTATACGACTGCATGTCCGTTATACCTCTGACGCTCTCTGTCCATGTCCATGTCCATGTAACTGCGATCCTCTACTTGGTCTGCTGCTGCACCATATTGAGTTCGAGTATTCAAATACATTGCAGAATAAGGCTTTGGGAGTGGGGCGGCTCGACCACCGCCATCCTCTTTTCGTTCCACACCATACAGAGATCGAGCGTTGGAATGCAGAGCAGAATAGGGTTTGGGGAGTAGAGCACCACCACGACCGATTCCATCCTCGTTTTTCTCTGCTGCACTATACTGCTGGAGTGGTGGAGCGTTCAAATGCAGAGCAGAATAGGGTTTGGGAAGCGCCGGAGGACCCAAACCCACCATACCTAACCCTCCTCCTCCTCTATTATTCTGCAAAGAAGGAGCTGGAATTCCCGGAGTTGGAAGCATGCTTGCTCCCTGCAGTGATTCCACGGTGTAGAAACCCTGACCTGAAGACAAGGACGGAATTGTCGTTCCGTGAGCCGGCACTCCCTGAAACGTACCACCACCACCAATCCCGAACGCAGCTGCCCCTTGATTTGGATACTCAACTCGCCGATTTCCAAGCTCCATATATGTATTCATTTGCTGGGGAGGCAGACGGATGAGCGGTTGTTGTTGTTGCTGCTGCTGCGCTACTGCTGCAAAATTCCCTCCCATTCCCATTCCCATTCCTCCTCCTCCTCCTACGCCTACAATCGCTTGTGGCCTTCTCCCTCCTCCTCCTCCTCCTCCACCACCACTCATCCTACCTCCTCTCTGTCCCTTCCCCCGCGGATCCATCCCCCCCTCTCTCTCTCTCTCCCTCTTGTCTCTGCGTGTCTCTCCTTCAAAGCCCCTTCACAATCGCCAGAAGATTGCTGCAACGCCGACCTAACTCCTCCCAACGTTCCGTCCACACCCAAAAGCACCAAACGAAAAAAAACACACAAAAATGAAGAGTTTTTTTTCGGGGCGGTCTGTTTTGTTTTTGTTTTTTTTTTTCTTTGCCCTTTTCTGGGTCTAATTTTTTTCCTTTTTTTCGCTTATTGGAAACAACGAAATCCAATTGGGCTGAGTCATGCTTATTATTATAATATTTTCTCCAAGTTTTACAATGCCATAAACAGGTGATTTTTTTTCCCAACAAAATATGTCTTTTTTCGACAAAAAAAATTTTTTTGGGGGAAATTTTGGTTTTTTTAAAAAACTGGAAATTCGACTAATTTTGCTAATAATTTCTCGAAAATTCTCGAAATCGAAAAATTGAAAACAAGATTGCATCAAAATATGATCCAAAAGTTTGCGACACAGAATCACATTTTAATGCTATTTTATTTTATTTTTTATTTTTCTGAAGAAAAATAGAAGAGAAAAAGAAAGACAATTGCAGCAGTTATAAAACTTTTGAATCTATTTTTGGAATTTTTTTTTCTTTTTTTTTTTCTCATATGTTTCATTTAGGGTTACCCCAAACTGCAGAGCTTGCTTTGGCACAAGCGATGGCAGCAGCAACAGCTTTGCCATACTTGTGTGTTTTCTGCTATTGTTGTGTGCACTTTCTTTCTTTCTTTGCAGAGAGATTCGTGGTCCTTATGCAATTCAAGGGACGTGAGTTTGAAAGCTGCGGATGATGTGGTGGAGTCTCCAGCGAAGAGGATATGCTCCCACTGCATGCAATGCGAGATTGGTACTTGTTTCTTCCTTCCTTCCTTCCTTCCTTCCTTCCTTCCTTCTTCCTCACTGTCTCTGTAATGTCTCCCCTTTTTCATCTCTCATGGAATCAATCTATTTTGTTCTTCTTTTGAAATTGCCTCCAATGCTTTTTCCTTGTAGCACTCTGAGGTCACATTTCTTTTGTGAACAGCAGCGAGCAGAACTTTTTATGAGCTTTTATACAGCTCTGTGCACAATACAGGCTGCAACTCCAGGTTGATTCTCAGGCAATCACATCAGTAATTCCAGATTTGAAGAGTACAAGCATATAATTTTCTCAGGGCCCACAGATTCCTCTCCTACAACCTGGTATCAATCTGTCCCCCTTTTTTTTTGATGGAATTGTGGAGCATGCTTTTGCAATATGCTATCAATTTGCTACTCTGCAAAGTGGTTAAGAGATAACTTTCAAGTTGAGAAGGATGCTGGAAATAAAAAGTGTTACTGTGGTGTTCATTCTGGGTTCAAAGCAGTGCTAAGAATTTGAGAATGGAGATATGCACACAGCAGGCAACAGTCGAGAAATTTGAGATGCTGGCTACAGTATGAATACAGTGAGCTGAATGAGCCATGGAAGACAAGGAATGAGAACGGGGGGTCAATGAATCAGAGAGTCTAATATGGCAAAGGAGAGAGATAGAGAGAGGAAGAGTTGTCTAGAAGGCTTGACATGGAGGTGTGGGTAGAGGAAGGATGGCGCACATGAAGACAAAGGTGTGGGGTTTTGAGACATTTGGAGGCAATGTTCTTGTTGGCTGTACAACATGGCAAAGACATGTCTTGTTATAAACGCCAGTTCCAAGTCAAAGAATTACTGTAACTATTGTTGATTCTCATTTTCCTGGTTGTACTACCAAAGAACAGATATCAGCAGGAAGAAGCAATGTATCAAGCTGGCAAGGAAGGATTTGCACCTGTATTGGGGACACGACCAGCAACAGAGGGGGCATGTATGGGGAGGCCACAATCCAGTTGATGCAAGTAAACCTTGTTCTTGTGCCTAGCTCATCTTACTCATGTGCATGAAAGACTTAGTGCAAGTTTCTGAGGTTGGAGGAACTTATCAAAGAAACTTCAGTTTCTCCTTCACTTGGATCTAACATGCTCATATCATGAGTTTGCTGTTCCCTTTAATCTGGGTACATTATTCGTTAGAGTAAGGATGGCCTCCCTCTTGTGAATTTTCCTTGGTTGCTACATCATTCCTCCTGTGCACTTTCTGAACCTCTGCATTCTGGAGTAAAAGACTTTTTTCTATATGTGCTTTGGTTGTACAGCACTGGCTTACTTGCATGAAAGTTGGGTTGGTGACAGTGCATCAGAAACTGGCCTAATGGTGGCTGGCAGTATGTGGCATTGGGGAACTGCTGACAAGGCTGAGTAAGGTGCAAGAAGCAAGGAAGATGTATGAAGATGGTTGTCAGGCTGTGTCTGGTGAGAATAACTATATTTGGCAGTTTAGTTTCTTCCACTGTACTGCTGCAGCATTTCCAGAATGTGCATGTGCCATGAGACTTCTTGCAAATTGGAACATCACACATTTGAACAGAAATGGCAGATTTTGACAGCATTCATGGGTTGAGTAACATGCATGGGCAGTGCTGGAGGACATGAATGGCAACAACAGCCAAGGCAAGGAATTTTAATAAGGTGCATTCTGATTTATTGCATGGTTGGGCTGTCTTGGAGGCTTGAGAAGGCAATACTTACTGCTAAACAAAGGCCAATAAAACTGTGGGTCTACTGAATATATCTTTCAGACTTATCTGCATTGAAGTCAAGGCAGCCATGGTTGAGTGGGCACACTCCCTGTTTGACAAGGCTACCTGGACAAATCCAAAGAGTGCAGCTAGCTGGCCAGTAAGATCATTTTACTCAGAATACAAGTATGGTTGTGCAGATGTCGTGGATCTGATATAGTCAGCCACTTCCTTGCTTGTTTTGGAGCTAACTGCTACCATCCCAATTTGATTATATTTGCTGGGTGTCCTTTTGGCCTGAAATACTTGGTTTATGAGGATGGGCTTGGGCTCTCATGGAGTCAGAGAGAGCAGTGCTTCTATTACACATCAAGTATTCCAGGTTTGCAAACTTCCACAGTGTGCTCATATGTGGCACCGTTTCTTGTACTGAAGATTCTTCTGTGTGTGAAGTTTTGTTTTCAGTTTCCACTTGCCCAAAAAAATGGTACATATCAACAAGTATGGACCTTGTTTGATACAAAACACGGTAAGAAAGAGTGTGCCCAACAGCTTTTCAAACAAGGATATGAGCTCAACCCAAGGGATCCTATGCTCCTACAGGCGCATTCACTTTGTTTGAGCATCAGTGTACCCACGTTGGGCATGACCTTCCTCCTGTCTAAGTATGTTCCACTGATAGCTACATTGGAGTCCAAGACACAATTCCAGCTCCAAGGGTGGAGGCCTAGACTAGAAGGTAACCAAGAACAAGGAAAGTCTTTGACTACCATTGACTCTCCATATAGTCAATGTGCTAACATTGCACAGACTTTGAGGTAAGTATGATCGAATTTAATTTCATACAGGATATTTATTTTTTATGTTTTTTATTTGTTTATTACTTTTCATCATGTGAGCTATGTATTTCTCACCCATGCACATACTTATGAAAAATCATAAACTCTTCAACACCTATATTAGAGTTTTCTTTGAAGTGATGCCTTGTTGGCTTCAACTCTCATCTACTATTTGGTGTAACATCATCTCTTGATTGTTGTTTGCAAAGTTTTCAAACAAAGGATCACAATTTCACAAAACCTAACATGGGAACTTTAAAGTCAATTCTAGTTACGTATTTTTCAGCCTAGAAGTTGCCCATCTATAGTCTATGTTACCAGGGGTTATATAGGGGCTAATGAAGGCCTAAGGGGACTATGGGGGTTATAGATAGGGTTAAGGGTTGTAGTGGTTATAGGCTATGGGTTTAAGTTTAGGTTTTAACGTTTATGACTTGAAGTTTTAAGGTCTAATTTGTAAGGTTTGTGTTTTGACTTTTAATGGTTTAACTTTTGGGTTGCGTTTTTAGGGTTTGAACTTGTAAATTAATATTTGATCTTTAAATATTAAGATTAAGGTTTATGGTTGTAAGGTATGCATTGTGTTTATGTAAAATGTTCAAGTTATGAATCATGTTTTAGCATTAAGGTTAAGGTTGGCTATGATGAATTGAAGTCATTGGTGGATTAAGGCGTTTTTAGGGTTTTTGTGTTTAGAGGTTGATTTTCAAAATTTAAAATAAGGTTTAGAGTTTGAATGGCATGGTCAGAATGAGTGTTAGAGAAAAACATGTTATTATAGAACATGATTTTGGGGTATTAACTAAAGTTTAAATAAGATGGGTAAATAAGAAATCACCCCAAAAAATGTGGATTTAAATGTTGATTGGGTGGGAAGGAAATGTTAAAGGTTTATGGGTTGATGAGGATTGTGTTTAAAAAAAAAAAAAAAAACCTAAAAAAAAAAAAAAAAAGAAAAAAAACAAAACAAAAAAAAAAAAAAGAAAAAAAAAAAAAAAAAAAAAAAAAACAAA
>Ga0116231_10000773_pt1 | contig 60115 bp, 29 predicted proteins | sample S1TSphgellanicum_2_FD_89695 | JGI IMG/M metagenome (GOLD analysis project Ga0116231, IMG submission 89695) | Host-associated microbial communities from peat moss isolated from Minnesota, USA - S1T2_Fd - Sphagnum magellanicum MG | ecosystem: Host-associated > Plants > Peat moss > Unclassified...
AGTTCTTCAACCAAAAACAAGGAAAAATGATAAGATGGGAAGACCCAAGCAACCAAAAAACCACTCTTGTCGCCCCCCCTCCCCCCCACCCCACCGCAACCCAAAAGGAAAACAAGGCACATCATGAATGCATATTGAGCTTTCCCATTGGCTACATGAATTTTTTTTGCAAAACTATTGGTCACAATTTTTGGCATGGGCTAATGGATGGGTACTGACTTGGGGACATAGTCATTTTTTTTGTGTGAAATTTACCTCCATCAATCACATGATGAAATAGATCAAATTCAATCAAGAAATAATGAAACACAAAATTTTCACCCCATTATAAACCATAATTTTTTTTGTTGATACATCTTTTTCCCTAAATGAATAATCATGTAGTTGATAAGGTCCAAAAATTTTAACACTTTGCTTGTGTGGATTATTTAGAAGGCCTTTGTTTTTTTAAAACCATTATCCATTCTCATAAACCAATGGCATGGTGATATGGCATTTAAAACATTTAATTTCCCCTAAGATTGAATATCAGTATAATTTGTAAGTTAAATAGTTAAAGATCCCTTGTGTGTATATATATACCATCCCACATTCACACACACATTATGGGTGATGTGTTATATTGAAATGTGTACAAATTTAGTTTGTAAGTAGGTTTTAAAATTGAGAAGCTAACCTCAATCGTAAAAACCTATAAATAGTCAATTTGCAAAATGATATTTGTTTTTGCAATGTGCATTATAACCAAACTTTGAAATATGTTTTCATGACTATTTTTGGCAATCTATTTTTATGTGCAAATTTTTTATAAAAATTTCAAACAATATCTTATGAAAAAATATCTATTTTTCAATGGGAGAGGGGGGGGAAGAGTATGTCACCAATACAAATTAAAAGAAGAAAAATTGTGCAATTGAATAATTTTTTTTTCATAAATTTAAGGATTAACGAAAATTTCATTTTCCCAAGATTTTTATTTAATGTGGAGACATTCTAAGTTTGAATGACTATATTTCAACTAATAAATAAATAAATAATGCAATTGAATACTTTATTATTCATAAATATAAAATTTAACTAAATTTCCATTCTCCCAAGACCATTTAAAGTGGAGACATTCCAAGTTCAAATGATTATATTTTAATTCATATTACAATAAGAATTTTAAAAAAATTAATAGTGCATTTTTTCTTGCTTCTAATATTAAGAAGCCTTTAACTTTCTAAATTTCAAATGGATGGTTTAATACTTGTCATATTTGAGCTAAATGAAGTTGAAACAATTGTGAAAAGGGATTAGAATTGTCAATTAACAAAAAAACCATTGAAATGAGGCCCAAGCTAAAATTCAAACAATTATATTAAAAAAGATGGATGTTTAAGTTCACATGCAAGCAACCATATAGATTAGAATGGGAAATAAATGTTCCAAAGATTTTTTTGGTTTCTTTGTGGACAAAAAGAGGCATGTACATATCAAACAACTTTTTTTTTTAAATAATGGAAAATGGTTGTTTTTTATATTAGATTACGAAATTATTTTTAAAAATTCTTTGCATCCCTCTACTATAATAACAACGAAGTGGAAAACAATTAGGAACATTATATGAAAAGTGTGTTCATGATGATCATAACAACCTATGAAATTTTTTTTAGTGTTTTTGGAGGTAACCTTCCAAAATGAATCTTTTTGTTTTCACAAAATAAGAATTTTGAAAAGCAAAATGCAATCTGTTCATTTCACTTTTGGTTCACTTCTTTTTTTCATTTTTCCCTTCATGATACCTACTAAGGATATATGGAATCTTGGTTGAATCTTTAAAAGCCTTTTGGTTTAAAATAAAACAAAACACAAGATTAATTGGATTATTGAGGTCTTAAAGACATGGTCATTAAAACTTTCACTAAACTCAAATGAGATTATCGTAATCCCTAAATATGGCAACAAAACCTTAATTTTCTTGTACTTTGTATGAGGTTCAATGAAAGTAGGTCGTTGACACATATATAGTTCTCCATACATACAACCATGAAGGAATGTGATTTTGATGTCAAATTGAAATAGATTAAAATCTTTGGCAATAGTAATATTGAATATCATTCATATTCAATTTGAGAAATCAATTCATGAACTCCATAATCATCAAAGTTTTTTGTAAACTAGTTTCATTGTTTGTGATAGTAAGATCTCAAATGTGACTAGGATTAACATGTTGATCATGGCAATGGCAATCAAATTGATTATTACTATATAATGTGCATAAATGTTTTTGAGAAGTTTGAAAAATATGATGTGTTACAAATATTTACACTTAGTGTAAAATTTGTTGAAAAAATTTGTTTAGGTGGTATAATAGGAGCAAGTAAAATAATTAGATTAACTTTAACCTTGTGTTATTTGTAGAAATATCAATTTGAACAAGATCTGTTGGCATAGGTGCACAATTATTTTGTGAGTCATAAGTAATGTTTGCATTGAAAATAACATCTTATTGATCACAACTAATTTAATGGACGTGTCCTAAAGATGATAACCTTTTGAAATCTCACAATAGCAAATGAAAATAATGCAAAGTTGTAGTGGAAATATGTGCATATCATAGAACCAAACACATGAATATGGTTAACATTTGCTTTATTGCCAGTCCAAGCTTGAATAATGATAATTCCTTAAAAAGCGTGTCAAGTAATTCTATTAAGAACATGAACTATAGCCATATTACTTCTATCCAAAATCAAAGGTTAAAATTAATAGCATATGACATGCATCTTGCCAATTATATCACAATATGATAATATTTTTCAAAAAAACTATTTTACTCAAGGATGTATGGTCTTATAATTGTTATGGTCACCTTTGGATAAGATGTAATAACAAGATTGTCCCATAGATGAAACATTTATGGGACCAAATATGTCCACATGATAAAAGATTCCATGTTGAATTACTTTTCCATGTGAAACATGAGATGAAAAATGTACTAGACAATAGTGTTTGCCTTATGCACACCCCTCGCAAAATGTGTTATTATAACATTTTGAAAGTTTGATTCCAATAACAATTTGTGACTTGGCCATTTTTAGATTTGTACTTGATAGTGTTCAAGTGAGCTTGAGTCTTTTATGTCTTGGTCTTCATTGCACAACTTTCCATCTTCTTGTGTATATTATTAAAATTGTTGATTGGTTATTTAGCAATTGATTTGTTTTTCTTTAAATTGACATTTGAAAAATTCTTTTAATAATACGTAACATTTTTTCTGTCTATTGCTTATCTATCAAAGTTTGACATATCTTTTCTAAACTTGTGCAATAGACTTTTTCTTGCATTTGATCTTCATTGATCAATTGTTAGATAAAAATGATTGTTATTTTGTTATTTTTGTCCCACACAACTTTCTCTTCAACATCATCTTTCTTTGATTCTTGCATGACTATCTCCCAAAATCTTTTTTGCTCATAAAAGATTTTCCATTTGAAACTTCCATTTAAAAAATTCTTTTTATTAATTTTTTAAAAAAAATTGTCTTTTCACTCTCCAAGTGATGTTGCCATCACTTATTTTCTTATGCAAAACTTGTCTTATGATAAAACAGTCATTAAGATTCATTCAAACTCTACACTCATGGCATGGGCTGATAACTTGATGAAATAAACCAAACTAAATTGATTTGTGTTGAGAGTTCCAATCAACAACAAGAAACAAAGCTCATATTGCAAATGTTTTCAAATGAAAATGACATAGGTAAACTTTCTTAGTGCGAGAAAATAACTTGAATGATAAAACAAGAAATGAAATTTCAAAACAACTTGTCTATGTTTGCTCCAAGATTTTTATGCAAGATCCAACATTCTATAGAAAAAGTTGATGACTAGCATTTGACGATTCTATTCTAATATTCGCTATAATACCAACATGATGTACATTTGGAACAAATAAATACTTATCAACCATAATACCTACATACAATGGTAAATTATTTTGGAAGAACAAGGATGCACAAGTGAGAAAAAGGTGTCCAACATCAATACAATATAGGTGGAAAAACACACACGCACACGCACACTCCTTTTTGAAAAAAGCCTCACACAATTAATACCTATTGAGGTACTTTCATCCACCAATATGAAATAGGAACCCTGGTTATAATTCGAGTTGAATGAACCTGCAGTGTCCCCTTAAGATAGCCGTGCCACCGTAGTGACCATTACTCGTGTAGAGTACCCCTCATTCAGTGGCCGTGAGTCCCTCCTCTTCCACACTTGGCTGAATGGACAGGCTCAGCTTTGATGCCATGACGGATGCTCATTGACTACTTCATTGTGGACAACACACCTGGGCAGAGTACTAACTTAAAAGGGGTATTCAGCATTGTTGTTGCAGCTGTTGAACTGTGCCCTTGCACGGCCCAACCCACACACTCACACAACGACTAGTGCATGAACGGAAGAGAAAGAGAGACTAATATAACACAGGGAATAGAACAAAGAGTGTGTGTGTGTGTGTGTGCCACAATGAACTAGCACCCACAAGTGCACCATCCACTGGATGCCCGTTATTACTCAGTTGTGGATGAACCTCAACTGAGTTAGTATTTGGTTTCACCTTGGTAACCAATTTTGTAAGAAATAGGTCTCTTACATAGGTAAGTAGGTAGAAATATAAGTAACTACTAGGTAAGTAGATGGTTTATACATTCAAAAGGGTTGTTTTTACTACCTACTAACAACCTGCTTGTGGGTTGTGAGTAGGTAGATAGTAAAAAGAAGAAACGGAGCCAACCATCATGGTTAGCTAAGGAACTGAAACACAACAGAAAACTGTTTTCAGACCATTTATCATCCATCCTTTCATGGTGCACTGGTGGGTGCTGGTTCACTGTGGCCGTGAGTGTGCAGTGTGTACCCATAGTTTCTATTTGATGGCTTGTGGTGTGTTGTTTCCTCTTTGTTTGTAATAGGTACTTTGTAGTGGCAGCCAAGCTTTTTGTTGTTGTTGTTGTTGTATTTAATAAAATTTTCATTCACCTGGAGTCACGACAAGTGCAAAGTCATGATTCCCACAGCATGCGATAAAAGTGTCAGTTGGATCCAAAACCCTAAATGGCCAGGACTAGGCTAGCAACAGTTTGTAAGTAGTAAGAAAAAATTAAAATGAAATAAATCTTTGGCAGTAGTTTCCAGATGGAAATTATTGGATGTGTGAGGATTTTCTTGTGATAAATTTGATTCTTCACCCTAAGGTACACTTATTAGAGTACCTTGTCCTCAATTGATTTGATCACTATTGTCATGGGTTGTGCACACCCTAGTTGGGTCTCCCTTGTAAGGGAAAGACTTGGGGAACCAAGTAGTTTTCATTTGTTCCCATAATTTGAGGAATGTTACTCAGGTGTTTCCATGTTCCCATGTTTGGGAACTTCATGGAACATTTTAAAATTTTAGCTGTTGTTGGTTTGAAGTTTGAACTTGCCAAAAGGGGCAAAAATCAAATTTAAACTTATGTTATTGTCTTTTTTTTTTGTTTTGTTTGGTTTGTTTGGTTTGAATCCCTAATCAAACCCAGTAAGAGTACTTTACTTACATTCAGTGTCCACCTGGTATACCCTAGTTCCAGCTTTTGGTAAGGGTAGAACCTGACTCACAAGAGCACTTTTTCTTTTTTCTTTTTGGGGTGGTAAAATTTCACTTCCAACTTCGAATTTTGTTTTAAAAAACACCACAAATGAGTAATTTTCTGCACAGTGCTCATTAGGGGTAACCTAAGTTCTTTCTAAACCTTAGGTTTTGATAAACCATCTCCCTTTTTTAAAACACATTGCTTAACCCTAGATCAGGGTTTTTTTTTCCCCCTCTCAAGGTGAAACTAAATTTAAAAATTGGCGATTTTTTCCCCCGAAATTAGAAAAATCAGTCGAATTTACACTTGAATTTTTTTTGCAAGATGCTCCCAATTTTTGTGGTCCAAAATGACAAAATTTGTCAGGAAAAAAAAATTCTGCCACAGACCTATCTCTCCAGAATAAGAAAAACCCTTAGTTTAGCCAATAATGGTGATTTTCTAAGGTTATAGTTGATTTAAGAAACAAATTAAGTTGCCATTATTTATTTATTTATTTATTTATTGGTTTTTATCTACCTATTCAGATTTCAGACACCCCTTTTGCATAAACCACAAACATAATTCACTGCCCCGAAATTCATGAAGTAGGTAACTTGTTGATTATTTTAAATATTATTATTCACCGCTGGCACAAAATAATAAATATCTTATCACTCCCTGGCTAAAACCTGACAAAACCCCGGCGATGAAACCGCCGTGCTGACCGCAGTGCCAGCTTCGTTGCTGACACCCGCCAGTTGGGCAGCCCCAGCCCGACGACTGGCCCTCCGCCTGCCGCCTCGGTCTCCGGTCGCACCGCGACCTCGAATCGGCATCCGACGACGGCCCACCTGGTGCCACCGGTACACACTCTCCCCCCACCGGCTGTCACCAGTCTTCGTCCCCACCGCGACGGCTTTGACAACGTCGGCCTTGAGCGTTCCGTCGCGCGCTCGCTAGCTCGCGCGCGCTCTGGTGTCCACTTTCGTGCGATTTTCTACGATCTCTGCATCCGGAGCTCGCTTTGTTTTGTTCCGTGGTTGCTCTTGCATTGGCTGTTCTGTTTGTTCTGTGGGTGCTCGTGCAACTAGTCCCTTGAAACATTGCTATTTCCTTCAATTTCTGAACTCTTCTCTTCTCCCCCTCCTTTTGTTCCCTCTTCTTTTTTGCTCAGTGATTTTCACATTTGGACTTCATCTTCATTGCCCTCTCTTTTGATGAGTTTTCAGGTTCCAACAACTAGTTTTGCAGATGACTGCTGCATGTGAGAACTCAGGAGCTCAAGTGGTAAGCATTTGGGGATTCGAGGTGACTACTGGGAAGGCCGCCTGGAAAGAAATTGTGGGTTGTTGTCTTTCGTCGATCTTCATACAGGAGGAGGCTGCTTCTGAAGCAAATGCAGCTGTTGGAGGCTGGGAGAAGAAGAAACCCCTATGGACTGGGCAATGAAATGCGCGGAGGTGCACAAATTACACCATGAGGAGGAGTGCTCGGAAGTCTTGCTCTGATCAACACAGACATGGCGTTTTTGTTGTTGCAATCGGATTCCTTGGCTATGGTATCTTCCAGGAATTCCTGTCCATCAGTCCCATGTCCATCATCATCAATTTCTTTCTCATTTTTCCTCCAAGATATTTTCAGAAGCCTGAGCCAGTTGGGCAAGATTAGGTCAAGAGCAAGGAACTCATCATGGGTATGTGCTACTACTCTTCTCCTCACAGTCATTGGTTTGGCATTCTTGGAGAATGTGAGTGCAAACATCACGATGACAAGCACACAAAAACTAGGACTTGTTCCACATGCAAAGGGCATGATGAGGATGATGATGCAGGCTGCTGCTGTGAACCCTGTTGCTGTCAATCAGCAGCTCCAGCAGGCTGTTTTCAAAGGCTTTTTACACAACAAAACTGGAATACCCTTCTTTGTGACACTTCCTCCAGAGCTTTCTGATATTACAGTGCAGGCAGTGCGTCTCCGGACTGGGAAACTCAGGAATAAGGGATTTGACTTCAATGAGTTTCATTTCCCAATCGGTTTCATGGCTGGAAATTCTTCAATTGTGCGAGTGATTTTGGTGTACCAGAAGTTTAGCAATTTCTTAATCTACTCACCACCCATGGGTAAAGTCTTTGGTAGCACAGTGTTAGGGATGATGGTGTATGATGCCAGCAATCTGAATGACACAAGTCCGCAACTGCCATTGAATATAAGCTCTGCAAAGCCCATTATCGTCAAGTTCCCAGCCACAAGTATGACTGCACAGCCAAGCTCAGGGTTGTTGCTGTGTGCTTCCTATTCCCTAAAAGGGGTGTCAACAGTGAGCAACATGGATCCAGGTACAGAAGATCAGTGCTCTTTTACACAAGTAGGAACTTTTGCTCTAGTGGAACAGGCACCAGGTCCTGTTCCAGCTCAGTCTTCGATGGCTGCAACAGAGAGCCATCCCTGGCACCACTTGAAGGCTTTGAAGATCGTACTTGGAACAATTTTTGGTTCTATAGCACTCATTGCAATTCTGTTGATTTCTGTGCTTGGTTTGTGGAAATATCAACAAAAACGTCATTTTGCAAGAATGCAATACCAGTCTGACCAAGGGGAAACACTTCAGTCTTCTTTGATAGGACATAGTCGAGCACCAGCAGCTGGAAGCACACGCACTCGACCAACTCTTGAGACCCTCAACTGAACTTTTGCCTCAGGTTTCTCTCACCATGCACTGCAAATCTTGAAGTAGTAAAAACGTTCAAGAAACTCAGAAATCTAAGGGCCTGCAGCAGATGGAGGTGTATTTAATTGGGGGCTCATATTTTTTTGGGGTGGCTCTTTCAGATTTGTGTTGTCTTCTCCTTCTGCCCCAAAGCTTTGTGAAGTGCAATTGGCAGTCACATCATTCTTTGCATTAAGTTCACTGAAAGCAAACACTATTAGATCATCTTCAAGGATCAGAAAGAAATGGGTTTTTGTTCAACATTCTGAATGTATTTTGCAAACAGCCTTTGAGAGCATTTCAAAATCCAGTAGTCAATGTTTGATTCAAATGGCTGCTGTAGGAAGTGTAAAGTTCCTCTTTCTCTGGGATTAGTTGTCCCCAGTGCTTTGTGAGTGGGTCCTTATTCTGTGATGTTTTAAACATGCTGAGACCTGTGTGTATCTTTGTTGTTGCCGTAGAATTTATCTTTATTTGGTCACTACTGCTTTGAATGTCAAGGACTCCATTTAGTCAGCTGAGAGACCTGTGATCTTTGTTGTTTGCTGTACAATTTATCTCTCTATTTGTTCACCACTGTGTAGAATGTCAAGGTTTCCATTTAGTCGGCTGTCAAGCTAGCATGCTTTCATGCTGAATTGTAACTGCTTTGATTAGTTATTAAAATTGTTTCCTTTTCACCCTGGAAAAATATCTAAAAACTGCAATTCACAACACTGGATTGTTGAAGGAAGAATTTCTGCTTTGAATTCAAGCACATATAATACATATTTGATAGAAGACTTTGTATGCACAGGTTAGAAGTGCAACTTCTCTATGCTCCCAGATGGGAAATCTGATAAACAGTTAAATTACTCTGAACCAATCCACTGAATTGCATTGAATTTGATACATTTAATTGCTAAGAAATCAATTAAGATCAATGGCATAAACTTGAGTCAAGTTGGGATAGAAAAGACCCCAATTTCGCTCAGAAGCTGGGCCTGGCTTAAGATCCTCATTGAACAAGGCAAATATGTAAGTGTCAAATTCAACACCAGGTCTAAGTGGGGTTCCCAGAGTAGTGACATGTTTGACTAGGTTGTTGTTATAAATAGCAGCATTTGGGATGCTAGCACTGATTTCACTTGGGTCGCCCTGTGATGGCCACCCAGTTTCGGTAATGATCAGTGGAATGTCATCGTAATTCAGAGCTTTCATTGCGTATATGGTAGCATCGATCATGAGATCAAGCAAGCATGAATACTCAAGCCCCGTATTTGGATCAACAACCTTGGTTGCATTTGGTTCAATCAAGGCAAATTCGAGAGCAATATGCTTACCACCATCTCCGAGATATGCCAAATATGGATATGCATTGAGCATGAAATCAGATTGCGTCAACTTCAAAAATCTCAAAAGAGGAGCCATGACAGATGTTGCTATGTTAGGTTGAAATGTGCCTGCTGATGGTGGGAATGAAGTTGCTAGCACTGCCAGTGAATGTGGTGTTGAGATTTTGATTTCGTTCTCCAAGTTGTAATAGCGGAGACCTGTGTAGAGCTGCCACATTGCTGGCACAAGTGCTGACCAGATTGTTTGATTGCCGCCAAGAACCTGAATATAATTGTAAATACACATGACAGATTGCAGTAGTTTGTGAGGATGTGATTAAAGTCATACAAATGAAGATTGCATTTGTAGTTTTGTGGGTTTAGGGTTTAGGGTGTTTTGTAAAATTGTGAAGATCAATGACTTCTGAAGAGTTTCAATGAAAACCATGCATGTCAGAGAGAAGCCATAACCACAATCTGAACTTGTTGTGAACCATCAGATCGTAAGCAATATGCATCATGAGAAAGGTGCTGGAGAAACTCTAACTTCAACTGTGTTAACAGAGACTACCTACCACATGAATGAGAGCTTGAAAGTGGATGCCTACCTACAAACAGATAGATGCTTGAGCAAAAAACAAAAAGGCATGAATTTGGGTTTGGTATGTGTACCTCATTTCCAACCATAATGTAAGTGATTTTGGTAGCAGGAACAAATTGTTTGACATTGTTATAGATCCAAGTGGAGGCAGCTTGCGCACTCACTGCAAGTGAAATGATTTCTTCATTCGGTACGCAGATGGTCACTGAGATGCCAGTGTATGCAAAAGCATGGAGAACTTGACTGTTGGCATCGAAAATTTTCACGTTCTCAATGCCCAATTTCTGCACAAGACTTGACACCTCCATCGGATTTGGCAGGTTATCAGCAACTCGCCCATAGTTGATACCAATCTTCCCTTCTACAGCACCAAATCAAAATTTTGAACTAGATTTTAGTACACATGACAAATTCACTCACAAATTGCGAGAGTAATTTCTGATGTCGTCCTTGTACAATGCATGGTGCTAACTACTCAGGCTGCAAGCTAGCTACACATTGGAACAAAAGAACATGAAGAAGTGAATTCAAGCAAAGTTTAGCAATTCAGAGAAGCTGGGAAGGTTGAACAAACCGGCGCAATGCAGGAGGAGGCACAGGAGCAGCAGTTGCCACAGCATGAGCCAAATGAAGCACTTCGAATTCATCATCACAGAAAATTTTATTCTTGTTCTTGTTCTTCTAATGCTCATAGGCACTGAGAGACTAGTACTTCCCCGGCTCAAATGGCAGAACTGCCTTCTTTCTTCCCGGTATATTGCAAAGCTGTGATAGACGGCGATACAGACAGTAGATACACGAGAGAGAGAGAGAGAGAGAGAGAGACACACACACACACACACACACACACACACACACTCACGCACTCACGCACTTCAGTTACACAGACAGATATAGAAAGAATTGAGTTTTCTGGAGCTGAGAAATGCCAAATTTAACAAGAAATTCGTTGGTGATAGAAGAAGAGGAGAGACGACACCAGTGCTCACAGAGACACGACCGCAATACCCGCTGCAGATGTGCATGCTGCAACGACGACCATCGACCGCCGGCACCGCGCTACACGCACGCGTTTGCTTTGCGAAAGAAACGAACGAACGAACTCACTCACTCACTCGGTGCTAAGACTGCGGCGAAAGACATGGAGGGAGGGGGCGGGGGCGCGCGGGGGAGGAATTTGGAAACCCCCAATTAAAAAAGTGCCTAGAATTAAGAAAATGAAGGCTGAGGGGGGCGCAAAACATGACCGTTTCTTTGATTTTACTCTCCACTGGCCACAAAAGAATTTAAGTGAGTACCTACAAGTCATTCACCTATGCCTGCCTAGGTGCTTCCTTTACACCCCTATAAATTGCTCGCTTTATTAGGGATATGTAATGCACTTGGACCAAAAAAATTCTAACTGTATTTGGTAATTCCCCACTCCCTGTGCGACCGTTGGCACCTACTATTTGTTAGCTCAATTAATTCATTTTTTAGTTGATGGGTTTGTTTTGCTGGGGTGGGAACCGGGGGTGTGCACCCAAGGAGCCATATTGATATTACTTTTTTGAATAATATTTTAACACACATAGATCATATTATATTGTTTCCTTTTCATATTTACAGGATTTCAACTTGTTGATTTTCGAATTTTTTAGTGATGAATATAATTTGGAACTGATTTATGGGGGCATTTTATGGGGTTAAAAAATGATTAGTCTTTGTTTGTGAGGGGGGAAATGATTAGTTAATCATTTTAATTAAGTTTTAAGGTTGACAATATTTTATATTTTTGATAACTTTTACTCTGTTGGTTTGAAAATTGTGAACAACCACTGTGCACACCACATTGTCAAAGGCTTTTTGACAATACCAAAAGTGCAATGAGCCCCCCTCCCGCCATTTGGGAGTATTAAGGTGTGGTCACAAAACAAAACAAAGAAAACAAACAATGAAACACCTACCTTAATATATATGTTGTCTATGTTAAAATAATATATTGGACATGTAGGTGATAAGAGTAAAACAAGTAGATAGGCAGGCTTCAAAGAGATAGGTTTGGAGGGCACAAAGACACACTACTCTTCTTATTATATATAGATTTGTGTTGTGTTTTTTTCCATATGTTATATTTTCCGGCAATTTTTTGGTCTTCCTCAATTTCAATGCTGATTTCACTAGAGTCTTGGCAGGCATTTTTAGTACATGGTGCTTTCTAATCCTTTTTCAAAAAAAATTCTAATTTATTATTATTATTATTTTGGTAGCATGTTCTCATTTTGTGGACGTGTAAAGGCCTCCCAAATTTGATAATGACTCTCACCTTGCCCAATTCTTTTCATATGCGCTTTACTATAGTCCTTTGCTAGTAGTAGCTCCATTGTGGCTTCTATTACACAAGAAAATTATTAGTCCTACAGTAATCCTATTGTTAGATTCATGATGGCTGTTTTGTCCAATTTCATCTCTTTTCAAGTTTTGGTTGCTTTTGATAAGGGAAGTTCTTAGTATAAATGAAGGGGTTGAAGGGTTTTTTTGGAAAGCTCTAAAATATTCACATATATGGACACACCATGTTGTAGTCCTTTAACATCAACATTTTTAAAGGCTTTCATTCATTTGGGCTTGCATTATTGGAAGGACAAAAAAAAGGTTTAATTTAACACATGATTTGGGAATTCAATTATGAAGAACTTCAGTATATCTCCAAAGCTCTCAATGGCTTTAATCTTCGATTCCTTATAAAAAAATGGATCGAAAATTTATACTTTAATATAATCAAGAAAGATATCAGCAAAGTTTCAAATATATAAACAACAAGATGTGGAATTTTAGCTCTACAACCTTGTGCAATTTTCAATGAGTAACAAGATGTATTAACATATTAACCTAGTCAAGGTCTGAGGGTAGATGGGTTTTCAAATCTATACCTTTTTCATGGACCAAAAATATGTTCATAAGCAATAAATAAAATTCATTTGAAGTGTGATGAAAATTTAAAAATTTGAAATGTCTGCTGCCATACAGCCCTTAAAGTCTCCTATAACCATGCTTAAGTAATATGGGAGTTTGACAAGCACTCCAAAATGGCTTGGAATATATTTCAAAACTTGATATGTACTCAGTTTTGTAAAAATAAATATGATAAAACCATCTTTTATCAAAGAGAAAAGTGTCATACTATTTTATCTCTACAAAACCATAACATGCTGAATGATGTTGGTGTCCATGACATCATCCTTTATTGGTTTTTGTTTAGTTTGTTTCTAAATTTGTAAGGCACACCTTGAAACAATTTTTCTCCTCCTCAATTGCCTTTCATGTTTGTGTTTATCCTTTTTTTAAACTTGTATATTATTAAGTATAAAAAATTTTATTCTAGTTTGTCTTGTTGCAACTTGAAGGTGGGTTTGGGGGGGGAGGGGGGGTTTGCTATTTGAAACTTGAAAAACAATATTTTTTTGAATGTGTGGGTTTAGGGTTTAGGGTAATTTGTGGGTATATGTTTGGCAATGTAGTGTTGTTTCCATTTTTATTCACACAGTTTTTGTTTGGATGGTATTGTGATTTTATTTTTTTTAAATTGGTAATTTTGGTCATCCATATTGGAAGGGAGTTCATATCATGGCCCTCAACATTAATCTACAATTGAAAGGTTATTTTGATGATATTTCATTTCTTAGTAGAACAAAAGCCCATATAATATATTAATACATTACCTACATATGCATAATAAAACTATCAAATTTCCAATTTAGGCTTTTCCACATTTTGAACACATTTGAAAAATGGAGTTAATAACTAAAATTTAAAAGAATAACCAATCGTAAAGGATAACAAAATATTTGATAAAATATATAATTTTTCTCCCCTTTATTTGAATAGAAAATCAAATCTACAACTTGTAAGAAAAGTCACTAATAGAGGCAATTGCACTCAATAAAAAACACATAGGAAACAAATCATGTAAATTAAATTTGGAACATCTTTTATGTCCACTGAAAGAGAGACTTAGAGTCTTCCAAGGTTTTGGTGGGGTTTGTTCTACACTCTACAGGGATTTCAAATAGAGACAAAGATAGAGCGATGGGTCACTGCTTGTGGATGGATGGATGGACTGGATGGATGACGGGACGGATGGATGGAAAGCTTCACAAAAAAACGACCACGACATCCTTTACTATATGTAATGGTGGTCATTTGCTGGTTTTACTTGTGGTTCTGTGGGGTCCATTCACAGAAGAGTGAATCAACGGTCAGGAAAACCAGTCACACTCCAAGAACTGGTCCTGGTAGAACCTGTTACCCGTTCCCCATAGAACCCCATATCACCTGACAGAACAGTATCTCGGGTTACCAGGGTCAACACTTGACACGGTCCCAAAGTGAAATGGGCCCTAGACTACCCATGAGACAAAGAAGTCCAAAATCATGAGTTCCGTTCGGATCCACATTATTCAACCATTGTGATCACAAAATCTATTTGTTCGGTGTTGTTAGGTCTCCTCCAGTGTGGGCCTTGCAATAACATGATTTGAATTTGGGCAACAAAGTCGAATTTGGCAATACTACAGTAGTACCTGGGCCAGTATAATATTATTTTGAGAAACGTTGAGATTTTCGAAAAATATTTCAGAAACAATTTTTTTCTGAAGGAAAATAAACAATCTAATGGAATATTTGGGAATATATCATTTGTCAAAAATGGAATCCAAAAACTTAATTGATAATTCGAGAAACGTGTGTCAAAGTGACCAAGGTATTATGATATCTACTTACTGGAATGGAGTGAGAGAAAAGACACTGCTTTGTGGATGTCCAATAAATGGTTGTACCCAATTAGTCAACCAACACAAAAGACAAGGAGCAAATTGACAAAGTTGATGTCAGATTAGACAAGCTTTTCCCAAATTGATATATCCCAAGTACAAGTGTTTTTATTTCGAGTGAAATTTCGCTTTTTTTTAAAGCTAAAATGTGAAGTGACGAATCTCACAAAGGGATTAGTTTTTTTTCCTGCACCCCCATTTCACAAAAGGACCCTTGGGTTTCTATAACATCGTGATGATGAAGACAACAATAGGCCACATGTTGTTCTCTCATCCCTGTAAGAAAGTGACAATTCATGCGACCTTTACCTAAGATCAATGTGGATTGTAGAATTTTAAGCATATAATTCGTCGATTTTGCAACTTTAATGTTGTCCCCCCTACGAAAGTGACAATTCACAGAACCCTTACCTAGGATCAATGTGGATTGTCAAATTTTAGGCTTCTAATTTGTCGATTTTGCAATCCTATCATTGAGTCAAAATCTCGTTTTGCCATGCCCGAACTTCTATAATTACTAACTACTAACATTCTATTTTCTAAATCATGAAGCTTTCAAGGCCACAATGAAAAAAGTTGGCAACTTAGCATTTATGTTTGCTTTCATGGTTTTCCATAAATGAAGAAGTAGTTCATTTTGAGACTTTGTTGTTAGGACTCTTCAATGAGCCATTCAGCAATGACTGTTGCAACCGGTGGCAGATTGGAGGTATTGTGCTTTGAGAGATGTTGGAGGCTAGAGCAATGAACTAAAAGCTCTTAGCTTGGTGCAAGCTTTGCAAGTAGTTACAAATTGCAATAAACCAAAATCCAAATTTCAATAAACCAAAATCCAAATTTCAAACTACAAATTTGAAAAGTTCCTAAACCTTTAAAGTTCAAATGCACTTGTGATTTTCATTTCACTTTGTGTAACTTGTGTTCAAATGATTTTTTTGGCTCCCTGATGTTTTTATGTTTATGTTCATTGCTTACATGTGTGTTCGTTGAGGTTTATCATTGTGACTATGGGTGGAATGTGCATCATGTGTACGTTGTGATAGTTGCAATGTCCATCACAATGCTCATGATTTCAATATCTATTTCATCATAATTGGTGCAATTATTTAGATAGTTGTAGCATCCATCGCAATGTTAGTGATTTTGAGACCTATTTCATTGCAATTGGTGTGGTTATTTAGATAGTTGTAGCTTCCATCACAATGTTGGTAATTTTGGAACTTGTTTCATTGCTATTGGCACAATTATTCGAGTTTGTATAATGAATTATTCTTCATCATGCCATTATCGTGTGTTGGTCATAATCTATACATAAATTTGAGATAGGCATTCTGGTCCTAACTCGTGATTAATCACAAGTGAAAGGTTTTTGAATTAGGGTTTTCTTGTCACAATTTGTGAATTTTCTAATCATCTTCAAAACATGGTTCTTCCAATGTTAACAAAAAATTTCAAGTTTAACTATTTCTTTGGTGTTCGAATCCCAATAGAAAATATTATACCCCCCAAACATGTTTCTTGTAATGTACTTGAATTTACCAACACTAGTTGTGAACAAAAAAGCCTTCCTCATGCCCCTCAATTGCATTCTTCTTCACCTAAAATATTTGATGTAGATCCGAATGCCATGCTTGAAACTATTGTTATAGATGTTGATAATGAATGTGTTCCTCCTCCCAAAAAACCTAAAAATGTTGTTGTTGATGTTAATTGCAAATTTCAAAAAATCTAGGTTGTGAAAATGCCAATGAATAGAACCCATTTATAATGAGGTTGGCCTCATTTCTACGATGAGATATTGTGTTTGTACCATAGTTGAAAGGAAGGAAAAAAATTTGGTTATTAAATGGGAATCTATTGAGAAATATGTAAGTAAAAATAAATGTTATAATGGTAAATGGATCATGGATCCAAAATGTATGCACATTAAAAATGAGATTTCTTATGTTCAACTTTTTACAACCACTATTTTCTAACAACTAAATAGTCATTGGGTAATGGAAGACAATTGGAACTTGTTTAATTTGCAATTATTTTTAGCTTGTTAAGTAAAGGTAAGCCAATGACTAACTATGAAGATTTCCAACCCTTGTATGAGTTTTTGAAACTTCAATATAATCCTAAAAAACATTAGTCTAATGGGGCTAGTTGGGAAATTATAAAACACATACAGAATGAAGTTCTAAACACCACTAAGCTTGATGTCCAAAATTCCAACTTTGTTTTTCTTACATGTGATGAAGTCACAACCATGGATAACGCAAGTTGGGCGAATGTGCATAATTACATTGTGCAGGATTGGTATTAGATACCAATATTATTGAATGTGTAACAAGTGATTTTTGGATTTACTATTGATAGCTTGACTTTATTGATCAATAACTCCCTGATGACATAAAGGTGTAATCATAGTAAAAGAAGCTTGGGGTGCCAAGGTTGAAGTCCTTACCAAGGACTACATTTTACATGTGTCATGCATGTATTAGTCTAATAAATACCAAAATTATATTTTAAATGTATTTTTTGGGACTTAATATCAATATTGAGACCAAACATGACCCAAATTATAACATTTTTTATTTTTTTGCATGAGGACTTAGATTATAGTCAAATGTACACTTTTGTTTTAAACCATGATTACAAATTTTGAACATTTTTTTACCGTTAAAGACATTCAAAATCAAAATTAACAACATCTATTCAAAAGATTCAGTACATATGCATTTAAAAATATAAACACATGTGGTCCTTCTTATGAATTATATTAAAACCTATAATAAATTTGAAACATTTGGTGAACGTTTGAGTAACAAAAAGCACGTTCAAATTTTAGAGTCCTTAAAGGGACCATGTCAAAACTTTGTGTATGACAAAGGATTCTAATAACATAGTTAAATGATTCCAAATTCATGGGATTCCAATTTCATAAGTACGCAAACACAATTTCAAAAGATGAACAAATAATTCATTAAATACAATTAACCGTGATTTTTCAAAATAATATAAGTGTAGTTTTAAGCATAATCAACAATTGTATTGGCTCCCTTTACTATCAATGGACCCATAAGGATATCTAAAGCGATAAGACTTAATTTCAAAGCTTGTGTGTTTAAATGTTGATGGGGCTAACACCTTTCCATGCTTTAGATCATCAATGATAGTCCAAATCCAATGTCAATATGTTCCATTTGATGTTAGAGGCATGCATTGCATGGCACGTCGAACCAATATTGCAATGCAAACCCTTTCAAACCTACCTTTGGTTTTTTGCATTGAAAATCTATTACAATATTTGTATGGTTATTTCAATCATAGCCCCAAAAAGCATTTTGAGTTTACCAAACTAACAAAAGTCATGGAAACTAAAGGCAACAAAATTTTGCCAAACATTAAAACAAGATGAATCTTGTTAAATGTGTCTTGCTTAAATATTGCACTTTTCTCATGTAAATGGCATTATATGCACCCACAATACCTTCTACCAAATCTAATTTATCTTTGTTTATTGATGTGGAAACTTTGTTGTTAAGCTTGAATGCAATGATGGTGCTATTAGAAGCAATACATTCTTTGATTAAGTTTACACAACTAAAGGATGTTTTTGTATGTGATTTCATAACAACAATGAAGATATGTGAAGGAGATGTGTATTGCATGTTTTATGACAAGTAGTCCTCTTTTAAAGATAAAGTGTTCAATAATTTCATTGCTTTGATCAACAATACTCATGAAAGCATCAATTTCCATTGTATTACATATCTGAAAACAATAATTGATCATCTGGCTTTTGAATTTGTTAGGCAACACATGTGGGCAACATCTTCAAATTAGATTAGGGCATCAATTTTTGTTACAAGGGAGATATATGGAAATGTTACATCTGTGAAGCAACAATGTCAAGAAACTACCACTCAACTTATTATTGAATTATAAGGTTGGTTCCTTGCTTAAGATCTTATGGATGCATTGGGTATTGTTTACACACAATATTGGTTGAAACCAAAACTTGAAAAAAGGTTCAATGTTGAGGCTTTGGCAATCATCAAAGCATCATTTTTATCACCTTAAATAGTAGGACCTAATGAGGTATGGGTTCCTCATCACAAATTTAAAATATCATGAAATTTCAATAGAATATGTGTGAAAATTGTAAAATAATATGTTCATGCAACATCCATGGGCTTCAAAGTGTAAAAATGGCATGATAAATTATACATATTACTTTTATATAAATGATATGACTTTCCTACTTGTGATGTTTTAATGTAAAATATGATTATTTACATTTTAACTAAATTTGTATAATTATCATGATGTAATTTTGGATAAAACAATGCGATTTTTGTATATTAAACATGAAAATTCACATATGTCGTTCAAAAAAAAAGTCTCATTTGTTTGAATATTTAAAATATTGAATACGTATAAATATCATTCATATTAACCATAGCACAAAATTCATGTGATTTTTGTACAAACCGATGAAAATCGAATTTTGCATGAAATTTATACGAACATATGAAGCTTGGTAAGTTTATGATACTAGCTTATTCTTAACTATTGTTCTTCACCTTTGAATATATTTGTTTGTGTTTAGCATGAAAAAAATGTTAACTTAACAATGCCAAACCTTTTGATGTCAACCCATTCATTAAATTGTGAAAAACCCTTACTTTTTCTTATATTATAAAAAATAAGATCCTAGAATATATCAAGCTGGTTGAACTTGCTATTGTGTAAGTAATTGGTTCATTTAATAATGAACATTGTTTTTTTGTGATAACCTTCATGAAATAAAACTTATAGAATTGATTAACCATGCATTTGGAGCTTGTCATTTGCTTGTTTAGCTAAAAGTTTTTCACTTTAAAAAAATTCCTTTTCAAATGGTTATTCAAAATTGAAAAGACAACATAATTCAGACATACAATGCAGAAAGTTGAGGCTTGAGCTACTACCAATTTGTAAGCTATTCTTTCCTTCATATCCTTCCTAATATTTATCCTTTTTTAATTTTTGAGACTTGTTTCATATTTGGATAATGGATAGTAACATGGGCATTAAGTGTCGAATATTTGGCATGCATGTAGCAACAATGAACTAGTTGAATTCTTATTGGCAAAATTAAGATATTGCCCTTTGTTTCCATGATCTTATTGTTCTTTGGAATTTACATCCAACCCCTTCTTTGGGCTTCCAAGGATTTTTCTTTGCAGTCTATATATTTACCAACTAATGAGTTTTTTTGCAACCTAAACTTTATGTTATAGTGGGCAAGGCCATTTCTAGTCGGGGTTTGATTCCCTCATATAACATGTTGCTATGAATTAAATTCAAAATAAAACTCATGAGCAAAAAACTAGATTAAGGATAATAAAATGTAGTTACAAATTTGACTCAAAATAACTCTTAGTAACAAATCAGAATTGATCATTTTATTTCCTTCGTCTACAAAATAAATTACATATTTTCCCACCATGTAGTTGGACAAATAGACCTTCAACATGTCCATGTGGTAATTCAAGCTCCAACAAAGACTACCATGTAACACATTTAACTAAAACTCAAAACTCCAAAAAAAACACTGCCAAATAATGATATATTAATGTAGCCTAGCAATATTTTTTTGTGGTGCAAAATTTCGCTAAAATGAAAAAAATCAAATAAAGAGGGAAATTTCTGGCTTAATATTCCTTTTATTATCAAAAAAAATTCTCCAATTTTTCCAAAAAAAATAGAGATAAATTTTTTGTCACATTTCAACTTTGACTTTAGTTTGGTAGCATATTTTAAACTATTTAAAAAAAACTATTTAGAGAGATAATTATTTCTAAATCAAATATAAAATGCAATAGTTGGAAATTATTGACAATTTATGCGAGGCTATCTATATGATAACCACATCCCCGAATTGCAAAGTTTGACTTCCAACAATTTTTTAATGGAAAAATCATGTATCGTTTTTAACACATACAAATTAATTTTGTATGACTATTTATATTAAAATTCCATGTATGTTCAATTCCACATTTGCTAATGTAAAACCTTTTTTTTCAGATTTGAGCTCATGGCCCTAATCATGCCATGATATTGTTGTTCTTTAGTTGATTTTGAATGATTTTGTGATTAAACATATCAATGTTTGTGGTCTTTGCACAATGAAAAACTACACCCACACTTTATATTTCAATTCAATCTCCATTTGTAGAATAATTTAATGTTCTAGAACATAAAAGGGATTTAGAATAGCTCAAATTAAAACCTATTTAGTGTGACCTAATTCAAATGTTAAAATTTTAATTGTTTTGGCATCCAAACTAAAGGGATAAATGCAATGGGAAGTTATAGACCAAGTGTCATTTTTGTGGGGATGCTAAATGCTTGTGCCAATGTAGTTGTAAATAGAAGGGACATCCATGTTCATGGAGAAATCATTTGTAGTAAATAGGTAGAATTGTTGATGTAATGTGAAATGTTTGAACACAATTTATGCTTGAAAAGTGAAAATGTGACATAAAGAAAGGTTTTGTGTTTTGACCTTCATTTTCATTAATATGTGTTTAAAATCTAGTCATTAATTATTTTTAAAATATGTATCATGAGTGTTATTACATGCATAAAACAAACAATCAATAATTTTTTACAAAACAATTCCATGTTTTATATTAGTTAGCGGAATTTTCTAACTTCAAAATATTTTTCATATTTTATAAATTCATGTACACATTACTCACAATATTTTGATAGGCTTCAAAATCTTACTACTTCCATTGAACATATTTCACACACACATACACATGAGGATAATGTGATTATAAGGTTTTAACACACTTTAACTCATTTGTTAAATCTTTGCATATGATTGGTTTTTGAACACAATCATGATCATGATCATAACAAAAGTAAAAAATAAAAACCATTCAACTAACATTGTGCAATCTTCCAATTCATGATTAAATTAATTTACACCAAGTTATTTTCAAATTTCAACCACAACAAAGTTGAGACTTCCTTTAATAAAAAGACATTGACAATTGTTTTATTTCAATTTTCCATCTTCAAAAAACATTTCCCAAAGGTTGAACCCATTCATTGTTTTTGTTTTTATCACTTCATACATTCAAATTACCAAAATCACATGTATAAACATTCTAACTACATCATTTCTTTTGTATTCTTGCCATAATTACTTCACTAATATAATTATCATGAATCAAAAGCTTACACATAACTTCGTAATATTGTTGACAAGATTCCACATAATTGTCATTAATTTACATTCATGGTTAATTGCATGTGTTTTGCACCTTTTCCTTGTTAAGCTTTATGAACATATTTTAGATTTTAAATAAACCTCATTTGGGAGTTCACTTTGAATATTTTGTGTCCTTGTTCATCAGTTTTACCCCTTTAATGATCATATATTTAACTTGTATGACTTTGGAAGATAACCTTGTTCACCTTGTTTTATGTTTCAATTTCTTAACCTTACAAATAATAATTCATTTGGGTATATGTTTTCATAGTTTATGTCATTGTTCATGTTCATGTGTATCATTGGGATTATTCTTAAGCTTGTTTATGATAATTTGTTGTAGCCCACATGCCCATGTTAATGTTTTTTGTGTTCATAATATTTTTGTGCTTTGACAATTTGATCAAACTTCTCATTAGGCTTAGGCTTCTACATAACATTTTTTTTATAAAATTATGTAAGTGTCCATGGACGATATTGTGGTTTTTATGGAGTAAACAATTGTTTTTAAACATTATGCAAATATAGACTAAATGTGAGAAAACTTATACAATCAACATTTGGATCATTTAGTGTAAACAACAACATCAAAAAACATCATGAACATTGTGATAAAACAATAGGATGAAAACTATTGGATGATCATTTGTCTAATGAGGATCATTTTGAAAATTAATCAAATGGGTTTCTAAAGGAAAATCAATTAATCTATAACACTTGAAGGTTATTTCAATTTGTAATCTATAGAAATTATGTGTTTAGATGAAGAAATTAGAGGAAAACTAAAAAGATGATAAAATAATGAAGGAACATGTGTAGTAAGGTGACCAAAAGATGATGATCGGTCCAAATTCCTTATGGTGTACCAAAATCTTGTCACAATGTCACCCTTTTCTATCTTTTTTACCTAGTCCTTTTTGCCCATGTAAAAACACATATATAAATGATTATGATGGAATCTAGAATTTTAATGGTCCAAAATATAGTCCTTTTGAAATATTTGACAACTTTTGAATCATTATTTTTTTATAGGGATCAAAATATAAGGTAAAAAAGGACAGTAATAAAAGACAAGGTATTTTTCATCTTGTGTGGTACACCTTAAAGGATTTTCACCCTAATACATCGAGAGAAAAATCAAAGTGAATATTCCTTTTGATATTATTCAAATTGATGAATAAGTTGAAAAGTTTTGACACAATTCCAAGATGTTCAGTTGGCACAAAAGTAAGGGAGATTATTCTACAATTAAGGGACATGTGGAGCATACATAAATCTTTCCACCTTGCCATTTACACCTAACAAGTTAGTTTTCAAGGAGGAAACAAAAATGAAAGTGAAAATAAAAGTTTTAGATTTCTTTAAAAATGTGAATCAGTTCAAAATGTGCATGTCGAGACATTTTAGTAGTGAAAAAGGATGACAACTTGGATTTTGTGATGATTATAGCCATTTGAACATACATATACTCATAAAATACATGATGTGCTAACTTAATTACATAAATAAAAATGGTTCAATACCTTGACCTAACAATCAAGATTTTGGCTAAATGGCATTGATTTAGATCTAAAAGTTTTAAAGGATTGAATTCATGAATTTTTGAAGGTTTTTATGGAGAATGTGAACAAAATAATTAAAGTTGGAAGAAGAATTTAGAACATGTGTGGTGTGCTATTACACAATAGGAATCACCTTTCATGAAATGAAATTTTTATTGTGTTATGCTTGAAGGGTATCAATTTTCAATTACTTCACCTTAACAAGCCTTGGTTTGATAAGAAAACATTTAAATATGTATTGTAAAAAAAGAAGATGGAATAGGTATTTATATCACTAGGAGAAAAAATGCATTTTCTAACTAGTTGGTTTTTTACTACACAATAATATTTATTTTTAAAAATTCCATGTGGATGGGATGGCATCTCAAATGAGTTGATGTGTCGATTAGTTTGGTAAATGTACAACATTGACCATTAATGGGTGTTGACCATCAATGTTTTTTTAAAATAAAATATAACCAAGTTGAAGAGTAGTTGAGAATTCCATTTTGCCATGACATTATGCCAAATCAAGTCAATTGTTTGATTATTTTGGTGGACCTTGTTTTTGAATGGATGAAAAAAGGATATTGATGGATGAAATATTGCATGCATTTTCAATTGTACTTCAACTTTAATTGTCATTGCCTATACCCCACCCACATATTACTTACCCACCTATCTACTTATCATTACTTACACCCTATGTACATATTACTTACTTACTATTGTAACTTATACCTACATATTACATACCTACCTACTTAAGTACCTACAAACTATTGACCTACATAACTTAACCTACACCCTACTTTAAATCACTTATGCTATAATCTAAATCTATTTAACCTACAATTTATCACCTACCTATAACTACCTTGGTAATATATGTAATAAGTACCTACCTAACCTACAAAGTATTACCTACCTACCTATAGTAATTAAACCTAAGCTAGAATAATTAACTAGGCTAAGCAAACTACTTTAGCTTAGCAAAGGTTCAATTTTGTGGTAGAAAATAATTGTTATATAATTTTATGCCATTTTACATATTCATTAAAACGCCACAAAATTATAATTATACCATTTATAATGTTTTAAATTATATCATAAAATGTCATCCATTTATAAATGATTCCATTTATGCCATTAAATGTCATATAATATATATAATGCCATAATTAATTATGAATGGATGGATTTAATGTGGCATATAATATGAATGATGAATGATTTAATGTGCAAAATAATACGGATGAATGGATGGTATGACATATAACAATGGTGGCAATGTGTTGGCAAGAAATTATAGTTGAAAACTACTTGAAACGATGTCAACTTGCATAGTTGAAAGTTAGTTGACATCCCAACTATAACCACATACTTCATCCATCTATGGACAAAGGGTCTGCACTTATATAACATTATCATTCACTTTGAGCTTTCTTTGTGTTCTAGTTTGATTTTTTTAATATAAATTTTATAGTTTGTTTTGTTTTATATTGCTTTTCTTTAGGCCCAATTTGTGTTTAGAAGTTTAAATCACGTAGTTTAATATCAATCCATGAATTTTTTTCAAGTGAGTGCATCGTGCCTTTTGCATGTGAGGAATTTCAAGTTTTCATTTTGGGGTTATTATTAAGTTGTTTTTTTTTAATCATGTTCAAGTTTTTTCTTCTTCTTTTCATTGCATTTTTAAAAAAAATTTATTAAACATGTTAAGGTCATATGGTATCAAGGCAAATGAACATGAATAACATGAGGAAACAAGCTTATGGAATTTGAAAACCACCACCACACATGCCTCTTACAATTGCAAATGTTTAAAAATTGTTTTCTTTTCTTTGTTTATTTTCCCTTTGCCAAGATATTTCTTTTTTTATTTCTCCACCATGTTACCTTCAGTTAATTTTTTTAGCTAGGTTTTATTTTGAACTTTTGTTGGGTTTTTTTTAAACTAGGTTTTTCTTTGAGCTTTCATTAAAGTAACTAAATTAGTTTTAGTACACTTAAGTGTTTAGGGTAGTCCAAATCTAAGGGAAGGGCTATTTTGTTTATGTTATCCAAGCAAATGTTGAAGTCCTCTTCTTGGCACATCTAAGGCACTAAAAATTATCAAAAATGGATTAGAAATGAAAAAGTTATGGCCCCCCAAAGTAAGGGGGTCAAAAACTCAAAACAACAAACCACAACCAATTATTGAACAACCAAAAAATTTCTTTTATGTTGTTTTGTTGTTATTATAATTCAAAGATTATTTGTAGGACTTAAAATGGCACTCCTATAAAACTTTAAATCATTTAAAATGAAAAAGAAATGAGAAAGTTATTAGCTTTAAATGTAGGAAGGGTCCAAATAGAAGAAAAAATAAAAACATGTTTTGTAAGTATGAAAGTTTTTTTCTTCAACTCTAATTGGTTTTTTTTTCTTATCCAATTCCAAAACAAATGTTTGGGTAATGAAAGTTAAACTTATGAACCTTTTCAATTATCAATGTAAGTAAGGTTTTGATTATGTTTGTTTTAGTGAACTACTTTCAACTAATTTTCAACTATATATTTTTTCTTATATTTTGATTGGGTTCAACTATGTTTGTTAACTATGTATAAGGTAAGCCCATGATGTGTGTCATTTCTATTTGTTATTTAGTTCTAATTTTTCCAAATTCCAAAACATTTTTTCTTTGTCAAAATTCCTTATTCTTGAGTAGTAACTGATGATGTTTTTATTGATTTTTAATGTGTGCAACTAATGCACAATCTTTATTTTGATGCATTATAACTTAGATTCCTATTAAGTTTTTTTTATTTCTAACAAATTTCATTTTTTAAATTCAAAAATGTAGGGTGCAGCTATGAACGAGTCAAAATATGTGGTCCAATAAGGCAACAATCCAATTAAACATGCCAACAACGAGTTCATATCATTAATGCATAAACATAAGACAACCACCTTATAGGAAAGTCATTTCATTATTCCAATAAATGTTTGATTAATAACATTAACATTTTCGGGATGTAGATGGGACCATTTCCTACATAAGAACAATGTTTCTTTGCATAATTTTTAGATTATAATAGGTTTTGCATTCTTAATTGATAATGTATAGGTAGAATATGCTTTTATTATGGTTTGATTTTCTTTAGTTAATTTTAACTAAGTGTATTATCCCCACAATCTAGCTTTAATAGTCTTATAAGTGTGACTATAATTTGTGTATATTTTGTAATCTCAACTACATATTAACTAATTTACATAAATTTTGACTTATTTTCAACTTCTTTTCAACTTGCTTTCAACCACCTTGTAGTTAATCTCTTTATTTTGGTTCAACTTCACATATGTTAGATGACCCACAAATAACAAGATGCCATGTGTCATGCAAGTGTGTAACATAAATGTCCATGTGGAACAATATCATATGTTGACATTTTCAATAAATCAATAATTTCAAGATTTTGAGACCATACACATGGCACACATCAAATAATTTAGTTTGATGGTGGACCATGAATGGCCATGTGACACATGTTAATGTTCCGTTGGTTATAATATAATTGAATAATAATCAAAATTCTAAAATTCCATGCCCTTCTTCAATGACATAACATGTGCCAATGCTACATTGGTTATAATATAGTTGAAAAATAGTCATAATTCCAAATCCACACCCTCAAATGACATGACACGTAGGTGGATGAAGTTCATCCATCGACTTGCTAGCATGGAGTCAATTAGGTCCAATCAACACTTTACAGTTGAAATGTTGCATTGATTAAAATGTATGTCATTTTCAATTAAAATTTTGTCACCTCAACATTAACCCACAAATTGACACGTGTATGTTGTTTTCAATTGTGTTGGAAGGTCGACTCAACATTGTTGATTATTTTGGAAATTAGTTGACAACGTCATTTTTGAATTGCAAAAACATTTTGCAATTGAAAGTGACGTTTTCAACTATAAATGATAGTTGAGAAGTAGTTGAAAACATAGTTGAAAAATGGGGGTTTTCTCCTAGTGTATCCAATGATAATCAAGGTTGGCTTGCATTTTTTGTAATCAGACAATCACTAATGTTAGCTTTTTAAAAATATTAACAAAGAACTAGTAACTTTGTTAAAGGTTACATTAAACTAACAATCCTTCTATTGGAATCAATTATAGAAAATTATTTTGGAATTCAACATTTTACAATCATTTGACCTATAGAAAATTTGTTGTATTGAAACATCAATTTTAAAAAAATTCTTGATTTTGAAAATTGATTTATGTTGAACGTTCATCAATCCACAAATGGTGTAGGCACACAGACAAAAATACATTATAAAAAATGATTACTTGCACATGTAAGTGATGGTTTACAACACAATGGGAATTTCATGAAAGGTGATTATTATGCTTTGAGTTGGGGTATATGATATTTTCAACAATTTGTTCATTGTGTTAATATTTTTCCTGAAAGATAACCACAAGTTGTTGGAATGGTTATTAATGGTGCTCCATGGATGAGGGGGCAATTTGATTTGCTACGATATTGAAGATTTTTAAGATTGCATAATGTTAAATCAAAACACTAAAATGTGGATGCTTTGAATAATAACATACATAAGGCCCATCCAAAGGATGACAATAATGATTTCTTTATCTTGAGATCTAAAATCAATGATACTATGAGTTTCATGGAATGAAGGTGATTAATATGGAGAAAGATGAACTACAAAATTAGAAAAATGATAATCAAACGATCAATCATGTGCTCTTGGTTTATTGTTTTAGTATTGATTTCTATCACGATGTTAACATATTCACTACAATGAACAAATGAAAAGATGAAAAAAATAACCATTTTCTATTCTTCTTGAAGCATTGAAGGTCTCATGGTCATGCCTCAATGGTGAAATCTTTTATGGTTGTTACTTAAAGGAATATTGTTAATTTTGAAGATGAGATATGTTTGAATTCAAAAAATGGCATATAGTTGATATTAATTCAATAGGAAGTGGAACACAATTTAGAGGTTGTATGTAAACTTTTTCTTCCAATCTTTTTTTTGGGTGTAAAAATGCATTGTGTGAAAGTATGTGTGTGTAAATAACTATTGAAGTTTCAACAAATACATTGTAGATTTATTTACATTTTTTCTTGAAGATTTCATGTTAGACTTGCTATAAGGTAGGTTTGTTTATTTGATTTCCATTCTTATACTTTGGTTTGCATTTGGTTTTATTCAAAAAATGTGGGACCTTGGTGTTAACAATCTTTAATGAACAAATTTATTTTATTTTCCCTAGCCCCTTATGTAACCTTTCTTTCACACTTGATTATTACACTTAAAAGTGAAAAACCAAAATCACCAAATGGTTTTCTTAATTTAAAATGAGAAACATGACATGAATTGTTCCAAATGTCATCACTTCTAGAAACTTGTAATCCCTAAAGAAACATAGATGGTGAAGAGCTTGAGTAAAAACTATTGCACTTTTGTCCCAAGCAAGTGCTTTGCACATTGTTGGTAAGTTGACCATGTTTACGGATCGAACACTTTTCCATCCAATTTTTTAAAATAGGAATAAATCACTTTATATGTTGTGATAATGAAAAATGCAACATCTTGTCAACCATTTCTATAAGAAAAGTTCATTTTCCCTAATCCCTTTACACCTCATCACCTACCACCCATTGGTCAAAACATTGATTTCATATGCAATGTTTATGGATACAAAAATTGTTAGAATCTCATTTTAAAATGTGGAATTAGTAAAATGAATAAAGTTTTTTTTAAAGCAATCTATAAATGTAGTGTTCTATGGTGGCTTACATTTCAACACTAAGACTTGAAACTCCATCATCTTGTATCAATCCTTATTCCTAAAAACTCAATAATTTTGCCATGAAACAAAAATCTACATTGTGCATCATTGGACAAGTATGAACTCCAATGCAAGTGTGAGCTCTCTAATGCAACACACACAACTTTAGCACATAGGTGGCAATAAAACCTAAACAACAAACCAAACAACCTCAATAAGATTTCAAAAACAATAAAAAAAATGTCAAAAGATTGTTGCAAATGGCACAAAGTTCGAACCAAGAAAACTCAAGATCCATATATACCCAATTACAAAATAACAATGAAAATCATTATTATCAAAGAATAACATTTAAGAAGTAATTGTTGCATAACAAGTTTGAGCAACCTTCCATTATTCAATGGCTTGACATCATAAGGAAAATTCTCAAAAAAATTATATATATATATATAGAGTAATCATTTGAATGACAACATCAGGATGCATTGTCAATTGATTTTTCAATTTGCTTTTGACAAAACTAAATCCATTAAAACATTGGTTGTCTTTCACAAAGTTAAAACTTTTACAAATTACAATCATAATTTCAACCAACTTGGTATCCTCTATGTAACATCTTATGCACAACAATGTGGGATGTGGTCAATTTCCTTCACAAATAACTTGAGGTTTAACCATTATAAACTTGAAGTTCTTCCTTATCAAAACAAGTAAAGGTGTAAAAGCATGTATAGGTGATTCACTTTTGATATTTTGAAGAGTTCACATCTTACACTAGCTAAAATTCATGCAACTATAATAATTATCAAATCATAAATCTTATAATTATTTTTTGTGCTTTTGGTCAAAAATATTGGTAATCATCCCATAGATATCCTTCAACATGTGATTGGTAAAAACTTTAGGTGAAAGTTTGGAAATTTAATGTGAATTGGAAAAAATATTAAAAATCATGAAAATCATGACATTTAAAAATTTGAAAAATAAAAATAAAATCTATTGGAAAAAATACAATGTATCTTTACTTTTAAATTCCTCAAATAATGGTTTTTTATCTATCTATTTTCTTTTGACACTATTGCAACATACTTTTTGAGTTCACATTTAAAACTTTTTTTGCATGATAGATGGAATGTCATCATTTCAAAAGTTTATTATTAGTCCATTCTTTTCCTGAAGTTCATCCATAAATTTTGATGTGATTCTCATTAAAGTTTATTACAATATGCATTCGAAGAAAAATTATTACCATAGGTGGTGTATTGTTTGTGTTGAACATGAATTGTAAGTAAAGGTCCAATTCCACCAGACCTTGCAAGACATGAGGCATCCAATTTCAACTTAAGCATGTTTCCTCAAATACTTCTTTCAAATGACCTCATAATTTGACAAAAAGATTCAAATCTAAAATGGTTGTTTTTGTTGGTGGATTTTAGGGCACACTGTGAATATGGGACTTGGGAGTAATCACGACTAACAACATTTTCCACCCTCTACGACTCAAATGTCTTCTTTGATTTCCAAGAAGTGAATTAATTGTTGGCTTTTCAGTGGGAAATGGTTTGGCTAGCTGGAACCCAATCAATTACATTCTCAACCTTCGGTTTAACATTGGAAGGTGATGTTAAGTTCTTGGCAATTGATATGATTTTTTCTATGTTGGAAATGCATTCAAAGTTTTTTGTACATGGACTTTGGACTCTTGGAGGTATCGGTGATGAAGTGCAAATGCATATGTACTATCTAATGTTCACAACAATCATGTGTAATAATAGCTTGGATTGAAGCTCTAGCCTTTGGATAAAATTCTTTGTGTTGTTTTGATTTTTGAGTCTTCATTTTTTAAACATGTTGTGCCTTGATTGAAACATCAACCTGCAAAACTAGTCTCTATTTTGTATTTTAATCATGGAAGCACCGTTAAGATTTTTCTTAGTGCAAAATTGGAAGCCTTTTGTTGATGTTGTGTAAATTTTGCTTCCAAATTTTCCCCCTTGAGCAATACCCCTGTTGCCAAATACAAACCCTTTGCAATGGACATGTCGCCAGTAATTTCGATCAGATTTTGACTACTATCGTCACTCTGCAGACATTTGCAATTTTTAAGTCGCCATCATGGCCACTATTCAATAAAAAAAATCGACAAATCACCTCCGCCTCACACAAAATTTTAGCCAGCTATCCTACTCCATACATGAGCTGTGTAGCCACCTTAGCAACCAGCCATACTTGAAAAAAAAGTGGCTGGTGTTTAGTGCCTCGCATTGTTTTCCCAGCTCCTCAAAAACATGAAAAATTGGATAGTACAAGGTCAGAGACTAATTAAGTCCCACCATGAAGGCCAATCATTATGACTGGCCAGTTAGAAATAGTCAATTTCTTTTACTGGGTCTTGTGTATGTATCCTGTGCAAATTTATTGGCCCAAACCCATTTGCATGCCTATTGAAGGTTGCACTTCATCCAAAGTAAAGTACAATGGACTACTTTACTGTTCTGGTGGACCTGCACTTAAAGAATCTCCTGAGGTACTAGTGAATTGGTCTCCCTGTACAGAATACTTTGGATGAAGTATAGCTTTTAAATAATGTTGAAACTGAGTTTGTACTTGTACCGTTTGCACATGGTACAATGATCTCCAAAAGAGTTCAGTAAGAGAAAATAATTGCTTTTGATGATGATTGGCCCATGTAGTGGCATTGAGAGAGTTGCATTGTCCAATTTTTCATATTTATGAGTTGGGATGGCGAAATTAGCAACTGATGGTCAATGTAGTAAACACACAGATAGGGTCCCAAATAAGAGGTTGGGGTGGAAATGCTTTTGGAAATGAAACATGAACACAAGTTAAGCTCAATGATTCAAGATGTACATGCGAAGCATCAAGAGTGCTGCTGCATGTTGAGATTCAGGGGAGGTTCCATGTACACACATGAAATCATGCACACTAGGGTATTCATGTGTAATCAGTAGACCATTCTGGGTAGAAAATCTGGTGGTGGAGATTCTACATAATAACAGCACTTTCAGTTTGTATATGAAGATCTCATGTAGAGCTGACTTCAGTAATTGGAGTTGGTCTGAAGTTGGGATGAAACAGTAATCAATAGCAGTTCACAGTCCCATAACAATAGCAAAGAAACTGAATCTAGGAAGCAACTATCACTAACAGTAGGCAGAAGCAGATGAACAAGTGAGAACTGTAAGTATGATCCCTCTTTTTATTGGCTCTGCCTGTAAGGGAGAAGATTGCAAAGTTCCAGAGGGATTTTTTTTCAATTTTGTGAATGTAGCCACACTAGTGATCATTCACAAGAAGAATTCACGGAATTTGGCTACATGTTAAAGAGGAAATGTAGCAAATGTTAAGAATCCTGCTATATTTTTGTCAACCTAATAGAACCTATTGTAAATATGGTAATTTCAGGAAAAAAAAGAATCCTTGAGTTCTGGCAACTTTAGTGTTTTTTAATTCACAAAAGTCCTTTGGATGAGTCACACTGGACTTTTTTGGTTGCCAAGTGGCAAAACTTTGTCCCAAAAAAAAACTCAGCTAGAAACATTGTAAATTTTCATTTGGTCCCACATTTCGAGGAATATTCAGCAGGGGTTATTCATTTTGAACTCTGAGTCCAGCTGTTGGAAACTTTGTGGAACATTTTCTGTTTTAACTGTTGCTGGTTCCAACTTGTCATAAGGGACAAACCCATTACACAAAAATTGTACAATACACTTTCACTTTTGGGTCGCCACTGACATGATAACTTGGACAAGATCATAGAGTGAAAAGAAGGGCAGCCACTCTGTAAGTCCACTGCAGATTTCAGCACAACCAAAATCACAGTACATTTGAGTCTTTGTGATCCAACCATCATCATGTTTTTGGTGATCATCAGCCAACACCCATGTAAGCATTGCAGTAAATGTAACAAAGCCTTAAGTATTTGTGATCCGACCATCATCATATTTTTGGTGATCATCAGCTAACACCCATGTGAGCATTGCACAAAATGGTGCAAAGCCTTCAAAGCTTCAATTATTCTTACCCAAAGTATGCAATAAATGTTCATGTGCAGTCCAGGAAGCCTCCTAGTACCTATCATCTCCAAGAACTTTAGCTAAATTGGTAATGGAAACCCAGCCTAGTTATGTTCCCTAGTTATTTTGGTGGTGAGTGTTGGATGACAGAATCCGCAGGCCCAGGGCAAAATGACATCCACTTTATGAACTTACAATCCCATCTGCGGTGGATGACCGTCCTCATCTGATGTGGTTCCCCAAAAGTCTTTTTGGGTTCACTGCATTCCCAATGGCTGTTCCCTTCTGAACCCAAGGCTCCAATTAACAATATATATGTTCTCATTTTATCAACATATTGTAAATTGGGGAGGAGGGCGGGGGTGGGTGGTGTAGGTCATGGTAAGAATCTGGGCAAGAATCTGCACTAGTACAAAATGTGCAAAATGTGGGTGTAAGTCATTAGTCCCTGTTGACTAGACCAATGAATCCACTATTTCTCCACTATTGGTCCTATTCACTATGACTAATGAATTCAGTCAAAATTCAGAAAAATCACTCAACATATATAGGAACACATTTTATTGTAGTGCTGGAATTAGGTATTGCATATGCTGGTGCTACACCACATACACAGGTATCGCAAAATTCTTCATCAAAAACATTCAAAGGTTTGGGAACAGGGAACATAATAATCAATTTCATCCACCATTTTCTGTCCAATTAACTTCCCAACATGGTTGTCAATTCACCCTGGTCAATCAGCAGTGGAGTAGGAGGGATTCCTTCCTGTGCCACAACCCTATTTCCTACCTATGCCACTCTTCTTCCTTGCCTCTGGTCCTTTATGCCAGGGAACATGGCACTAAAGCACATTTTGTCTCCAATTACACCCTAAAGCTTAAACCCATAAACCCTGGGATTACCAAACCTATCCTAGTGACTCAGTAGGACATGAGATTCAAACCCTAGGGGCAGGGCATATTCTCACAATAGGTTAAGCACTGGCAGGAAGTTTTTAGTGTGTCGGGTACACACACTGGTACCATGGTAAAAATCCTGAATTTTTAAAGGTTGCTTCTAAGTGTGGTAATTGTCATGTTGTAAGACTAAATCTAGGTCCCTGAGTTGAAATTTAACATTTCCTGGGTTGAATATGGCCACTAAAGGGCCTAACTCAAGAAGTGAAGGTTCAATGCTGGAGCTGGTTCAAGCTGGCTGGTTCAAGCTGGCCCGTCTATATGAAGGGCACCTTACTTAGCAAAATTTCTTCTCAGCAAAGGGTGGGGTGTCTCCTTGAGCCTGTGGGCATTTCACTTTTTAAATAGTATATTGTAATACCTACAGGGTATCACTGAAAAAAGAAAAGAAAATTCTGCCAGTGTGTGTTACAGGGAAAAGCCCTTCCACCAGGGCATTTATGACCTGAACCCGACACAGAGCCTGAGGTCCAGAGCATAAATGCCCTTGTCCTAGGGCTATGTCATAGTGTAATGACCGACTAAAGGGGCAGTAAAAACTACTAAGGACTGGGGGCGTGGGTAACAACAACTGGCGGGCCCTTCTGCTGTATGACAGGCCCTCCCACTGTATGGGGGGCCTTTGTATGGCAGGAGGGCCCGCCCAAGAGGTCATGACGGTCAGGCTGTTACTCTCGGAGCAAGGCATTCTTGAGTAAGCGGCCCCCGCTTCTTCAGCTCCACCTTGAGTGCACTACCTGGGGAAGGTGCTTAAGCCTTGTTTCGGAATAGATTCCACTTCTTATGGTGTTCCTGGGCTGTTAATGTGGGAGAATGGGCCATGAATGGTAGATTCTGCCACATGCATCCTCAGGCATGCTCAGAGGGCACACTAGCAAAATCCCTTAAGGGAGGCACACCTGGCAAAATACGCAGTTTAGGGCCCATTCTCTAATACAAATGCAGCCCCTCGTGTCACTTAAACCAGAGAAGTGTGCTTCAGTCAATCCCAGTGACATGTGAACCATGTCTGGTTCACATGGGTCACTGGGGTAGGTGTAAATTATAAATTACACGGCATTGACAATTGCTGGGATTGCAAAAGTCTTCTCTCTCTCACATGTAAATCCACATTTTAGGGGCGACCTAGTGAGCATGTTATCAATTAGGTTTTTTTTGGGGGGAACAAATGGAAAGAAACCATTGTAGAGATAACCAAGTACACTGAGAGACCAAAGGACACATGGCATGGTGAGGACCCCACACCTTATCAAAGGCCTCCAAGATCTTACTTCCCTCTTCTATGCACTTCTTCATGCTCAACAAGGTACGTGTCATTCAAGTATACCATAGTCAAGCAAACTATCCCACATCATTTTCCGAAGTTTGGTGTTCTGCCATGAATTGTATTGTAAAAACCACATTGTTTCTCTCTAGCTAAACGGACAGTTCCCCAAAGAAAGAGACCAAAGAAAGTTAAACCCTTTCACATTGTTCAAAACTTCGTATTGAACAAACATTGTTTAACATTCAGAGCTTTCCTGTTGTTAAGGTTGTGTGAGGGATTCTTTAGTTTATATTGAAAGTTAAAGGTTAGCTTCGATGCAATGAGAGCTCTTGAACATTACCAAAATTTGTGGGTCAAATTTTTTGGCATTGGAGCTTCACATGAAGAACACTCCACTTAAATATTCTGGATAACCATGTGTTTATAACAATTGTTTGGTGCCATAACGACCATACAAATCTAGTTTTTTTCTTTATCCATACTTCCTTCCACTTCAATTGAAAACCTGATAGGAATAATCAGCCCCATGTCTCACATATGTTTTGTGCTAGCTTATCCTTTGGTTTAAGCATATTCCTCTTTAGCCTAATGTTGTACTTCATTAGCTCCTCTTCACCATACCACCTCCAAAGTCTAGGGTAAAAAAAATTCATCTAATGCCCCAGAAAACACTTTGTAAATCACCCATTCAGACCTTTTTAAAAATGACTTAGACATTGGGAATTTTTTTCCTTTTCAAAAGTTGCATTGTTTTGTAACCTTAGAAACAAAAAAATTTGCATAATTTACAAATATGTCAAACCCAAAAACAAAAAAAATTCAACCTTTTATTATATGTGTGTGTGTATTTGGCAATATGTATTATGATTGATTTGAATATTGTTAGCAACATGCTAAGGACAATGGTAAAATATTTTGATAATTAAATTTTTTTTGTTTGTAAAACCTTGGCTAAAAATAGAAAAATGAAGGTGACAATTTAACTACAATTACTATTATGTGAATGTACATTGTGGAAGAATCAAACCATAGTCCCCAAAAACTTTTCTCATTACAACACAATGTCTAGTTGTAGCAAAATGTTAGTAATACTCTTAATAAGAACAAAAGTTAGAGGACCAAAGTTCAAAACATGTAGAAGATGATAGTTTACCAAATGTATATTGTTTCATCATACAAACACTTGTCTATAGTAAAAAAAGATTTCCCAAACATGCGAACAAATAAATCCAAACGATTTGTCAATTAGTTGTGGATCTTGGATGTGATGAAATTCAAGTTACTAAACATTTGTTCATCCTCTAGGGAACCCAACACTTGGATCATGTCAATCTTTCCCAATTTAAATATTTTGAAATGTTGCAAAAAAGTATTAAGAAAATCCATGATTAGCCTTCACGTGTTAGTGAGTAGATTGATAGTATTAGGAGGGCCCAAAGTAACTCAAACATTATTTCTCATTGCCATCTTGAACATGGATTTACATAGATATAAGTTAAATGCACACAAAAGCTCATTAACATATGCTTAGCCTCACCAACTTGCATTTTTTTTGAGGAGAAAAACAAAGACTTCACAACATTGAAATGATTATTAAAAGACTCGATCACAATATTTTACAAGTATGTAGTAATGGGGGTAAACAATACCTAACACCTCATTGATCGCATGTTGTTGAAATGAGCTTGTAGTCTCCAACCAATTTTGTTGTTACCTTAATGTATTAGAGCTTCACACCTTGCATAATGTGTTAAAAAATACTTGTATAGTCACATAACATGTCATTTCTATGTTATAATCCCAAACCTTTGCCCATATGTGGTTTGTTTAACATTCAAATGCCAAGTGATGAAATTTGTTGTTGAGATTGGTAATCCATTTCATTAGAATGGTTTCAAGCCTACCATTCACAAGAGTTTTGAATGATAAAAATTCATTAGAAGTGAAAGTGATAGTTGGATCGATGAACATTTCATACAACTTGGTTTGGTAAAGTTCAATTGTTGACATTGTATTAATGACAAAAATGTCACAAGCTTGGATAAGTTTCATTAGGTTTTTCACAACATTCATAAGAGGCACCATGCGTACAAGGTGCAAAAATGTTTCAACATTATCCAAGAATTCCAAGTTGGTGGCAACACTTTGATTTGTTAGATTGTCCAATATCATTTCCACAAATAGTGGATGATATTCCTACAACACATACTTGAATGGGCTCAACATAGAAATCCAATAGGTTTTGACATTGTTCAAGATTTTCAATGTTTTCAAGATTTCCTTTACTTTAATAAATTTCAAATGCATCTTTGGAGAGTTGGGGAAATACTTATAGATTGATTATAGAGTTCCTTTCAAGTGATTAACAATGGGCAAAACTAAAGAGGTATGGATAACCAAGTTTGTCCAATGTATATTGGAGACCAATTGTGGATGTAACAAATTGAACTTGAATTTGGATGGTAACACCTATGAAATAGCTTTAAAAGTAGTACCCCCATTAATACCAAAAGACAAAACTTCCTAGAAAGCACATTAGAATTTTGCATACCACCATCGTTGAAAAGAACTTATATAATGACCATTTTCAAGTTGGTTGCATTAGAACCATCCATTACACATTCCAAGGGCAACAACATGGGGACCCTTGTCCAATTCTAAATAATGTACATAGGGATTAAAACCAAGATTGATTTTCAATCAATACCACCTCATCACAAAACAAAGCCACATAAGGTTAATAATTTGCATGACTATTATGTCTAAAACTTTGGTCATTTCTTAATTAGAATTGAACCACATTAATGTTTTGAAAGGTAATGTTTGACCTTAAGAATTTAAGAAGAGAGCTTATGTTTTCAAAATTTGTCATGTAGGCCTCCCATGGGGTAACAAGTACAAAATGACAACAAACTACACAATTTTCCTCTTGTTAAACCTTGAATCTTAACAAACAATAACTTGCAAAATATAATCACATGGGATTTAGATAAACAAAACTTCATTTTTTAGGTGTTGGCATTTCTTGTTCTGATAAAACTCCCAAACTTTGACCCTTGGCATATTAGAAGTGACCTTTTGTTTCCTTAATGCTTCAACTTGAATTAATAATTTGGTTTGGGAATTAATAGTTATTCTTTACTTCAAATTTTGAAATAAACTATACATTTAACAAAAGTCACCAACCCATTTATGTCAATCATAGACTTTGCCCATGGCAATTATGTTGCCCAAATGCCTTGAAAATTTCAACCAAGCTTATATTTCTGCTTCTTGATAATAAGTTTTGGAAGTTCAAGCTCCTATTCCAAATCTAAAAAAATGAAGAAATTGCTTTTGCATTATTTAATGAAGCAACATTAGGATCAATAGATTGTGCATGAAATGCTTCAAGGAGAGAAGACTTAAAGGTAAAAACTTCAATAATATGAAAAACAAGAAATTTAGAACCAAACAATGCTTAAAGTTCAATGGAGGTTTTGGTGGGCCATGCCACACAAGAAACAACAAGACAACAACTCAATGAGCTTTGAATTTCAAATACATCAAAACTTGCATACAACACAAAAGAAAGCACAAAATTAATTCAAAACTGAAATAGAATTGTAAACAACCTTGGATACTTTATTTAGATTCTAGAATCATGATTTAAAGAAATGAAGTCATGAAAATTGACAATGAAATCAAATAACCAAAACATCAAGCTTTAGCAAAAAGCATTGGAACTTGTTGTAGCTCACATTAAATTATTGTGCCAAAAAAATTGTAGCATTTTACAAGAAAAATTCCTACACACTTCACACTTTGCAAAATGGTCTTTGCAATTGTGACTTTAAACCTAATTAAAAAAATAGTTGACATGAAATCATCATACATATCAAATAAAAAGAAACAACTAGTACTTGTGCAACACTTGAAAGCAAGACAACTAAAATCTTTTTCCAAAATTTCCATATGATCATTTCTAGAGTTTGGACCTTAAGACTTGTCACAAGATTATTCTAGCAACTACAAATCATAAAAATCTTGTCTAGGCATGACAAAATTAACATCCAAAATACATGATCAAATAATGCTTTCAAGTTTCATGCCACACATGATCCCTGGGATTTATGTACTTGTGGTCAATTTCTATTTTGATAATGACAAGCTTTGAAAATATGCTTGCTACACCATTACTAACCTAAGCCTTGTCTTCATCAAAATTAACAACTAGGATTAGATCACCCATGGGTCATCATCCCCACATTCATAGGAAACAAATACAGTTGACATTGTGACTATGTTAAGTAACATGAAGATATTGTCAACCACAAACAATCCAAATTGCTTTCTTTAATAGGTTCTTTTGCCATTTGTAAAAACAAAAATACCTACACTAATTGTACTGCTAATTTTTACAACTTATGAATATGTCAAGTTATTTGCATCATCAACTAGAAATCTATGTGATAATAAGTACTAGTAATCCTTTTCATTGAAGTTTTATTAAGTTCCATGGAAACTCAAATAAGAATATTATTGATTAAATACTTGTTCAACAAATGGCCAACTGACAATTGAATAGGTATAATGGTTTTGCCCCTTAATATGGCCCTAGTTCAAGTCTTACTAGTGTGTGAGCTCATGATCCAAAATTCAGATTTAAGGCCAAAGCTTCAAAATGTTCAATGCAATCATCAAACACAAAGACCATTGTTTCCTATGAACACCCAAAGAACTTTCAAAAAAGAAATAAATTGGTAATCAATGCAATTGCACCAAAACACAAATACAAAGTTGTTGTTGACTTATTGACATGAACATCATTGACCATGAACTCTCTCTTGGGTACTTGTTTCAAAATCACAGCAAGCAAGATTCCTTGCAATTGAAAACAAATGGTGCAAGATAACTTTGAAGTGCAAGATCAAATTGGAGGAATGAGGAGGTTGTATGGAGGACCAATGACATCACACACAATAGGTTGCGGCTATATTAGTAGTGCAAAACACAACTTCTTTAGCATAGCAACAAGTAGAGGCTTGAAGTTGTAAAAAACAATTGACTTCCTTGCAATGCTCTTGCCAAATTGTGTTTTGCAACTCCTTGAATCCACTAGGCCTTGTCATTTGTGGTGCTGCTCAAACTTAAATGGACAAAAATTAGTGAGTGTTACATATTCCATCAAGTATTAAATTTAGGCAAACTTGATTTGTACGATGGAGCTACTTTGGTGAATTTAATGATTGTGATCATGTCACATGGAGCAACCTTGTAGCCATGGAAAACACCTTTTAAGCAAACTATTCATCTAAGGAGGAGAACTTTACATGAACATGTTTTACCTTCATACTAGTGTGACAAGGGGATGTTATAATGTTGCTTTGCTTGCCCAACACTTGTGAATGTATATGTGAGCAAGAAGTGATGATATTTATAAAAAAATTCAATTTGACAAAAAATTCCTTTGTAAAGGTCCTTGCAGATTTTTTTGGGTTACATACTGGTGAAATTTTGGCAAAAAAAAGACAACATTGTTTGGACCGACCCACAAGCATTCCTAGGTTGTAGACTCTTGACTTGCATCCAACATCTTAAACTTTGGATCTCCTACGGAATCACTAGCTCTCTTGGGTAGCTGGGTCTATCTTGGGCCGGAAGTTGGGAATTGTACATAACACCACCATTAGGTCAGCCACTTTGTTATCATAGATCATGAATATCCAGCAAGTCCGCACTCCCAGAACCTTGTGTGGGGTTCTTAAGTTCCTCAAGCCAACACTCTGGTATGCTTTCCACAACTATCTATGTGCTACATTATTTCTTTACCTTTCTTAGTCGACCCTTGTCCCTTATTACTTCCCATATTGTCAGCATGTTGTCAGGTTGATTTGATTCATAGCAAAGGAAATAGATGTAAACTTGACAAACTTTATTTTGCTGAAACATAACCTACCCAGAAAGAAATGAAAGAAAAGCAAAGAGGACCTAAGACCAGCCTTACACTACGAGTCAGGGCCAATGTTCAACCCAAATCCAGCATTCCTATTGGTCCAAAAGTTGAATCAGCCCCAAGGGTTTTACAATAGGAGTCATGGCTGAAATAGAAAAAAACTTTTCAATCTGCCCCAAGTATTAATAAATGCTGAACTTTATGGCCTTGTATTGGCCCCAAGGCTGAAAAAAGGATACCATAAAATTTGGGAGGCCAATTTTGCAATCCTTGAGGCCAATGTTGCAGCATTTATTAATATCCTGACATCAATGTTCTAGCATCTATTGGTAACTTGGGGCCAATTTGCAACCCAAAAATGCTCAAAGTTGGCCCCAAGGTTTTTTGGCCCTGACTCCTAGTGTAAAGCGGGCCTAATCCTCCATCACTTATCTAGTTAACAATAAGTTATAGCTCAACTATAGTTAACTACTATTGAATAGCCTTAATCAAGGCTTCATCAACATGAGCTGTTAGTTTTCACATTTAAAATGTTCATTGTTGGGTGGGCCAGGCTGAACCATCAGCCACGAGTTCCCCATCCTTTGGAAGCCAAAGAAAGCCCCACATTTTGAGAATGTTCCCTACCCATGGGCTTTACTCATCTTAAGGTATGAGTAAACATCATCATGAACCTAAACATAGGTGGATCATGAGGCATAAGAGGGGAGGTTTCATAGGAAGCAAGAGTCCTTACGCCTAGTACTCCTTAACAGCGGGACAGAGCTTAGGCATAATTTAATCTCTCCCACTCTTATGGAGGTGTAAGATCCTTCCTCTTTGTTTAGGAAGAATATTCACATATTTGAAAGGTGCCCTCCAAATACACTTAAGAAATTTCTCTAAGTGCTTTCTAACTCAATTGTGAATGAACCCCAACTAATTTGACATCAAGTTCAACTGTTTTTATACTCATTAAAAATTGCCAAACAACGCTGTTAATTTAGCCGCTTGTTTTTTGTTAAAGGAAATCTCAAGATTTTTAAATTAAAAAATCACCTAAATTTTAACTTGTGATCTGATAGAAGAGCTAGAAAGTGGTTGCATTGGCTCCCCTTGTTGCCTTGTTGTTCCTTTTATAGGTCACCTGATTAATTCTTTTGTTGTTTTAGTATTTATGGGCAATCATGCCTACTCTGTCCTTAATCAACCTAAGGATTGATTTCATTTTTGAGTATGTTTTGACATGTGTCATCATAGTATTTTCAGTTTGAACAATAAAGGGTTGCTATTTTTCTTTCTCTTACACTCTTGGGAGCCATCTTGGCTCTTAAAACCAAAAAATACAAAAAAACATTGATAGGTTATCAATATTCACTTAAATTGTAACTAGTTCAAGGAAATGTGTTTTTCCACTAGTGTGTGGAGTCACTTCTGCATGCTAATCTTTTGATCTTGCAATTGGGATGATGAGATTTTGAGAGCAATTGCTATCTCAACACTGGATGACTCTTATGCCATCTCCAATTGAGCTCACTGTGTGACCCTGAAATTTTTTTGTCACATCCAAGTTTAGTTATTTACTTATTTCCAACCTCACCCATAAAAGTAAAAATTGGGACTGCAAATAGGTGGGAGACTACTAATCATTATAGTTGGCCAATGAGAAACAGCGAATAGCAGTTAAATCATATTTATTACACTCTTCTCAGGTGTTAATCTTTACTGTGCCTTTTAACTTACCATACTCAGCAAACTGTGCAAAAATGCTGGCCCAAAATCATTTTGTTGAGCCAAATAGACATGTTTTGAGTTTTCTTCATCTAATTTTAATTTGCAGGGTCATATATGCAGCGCCAGTGGAGTTGCTTTAGTCAAGTGACCTCCCAAAAGGCTCATGTCCATATAGTTAAACCCTCCTAATCAGACATTCATAGCTTTAAGTAAGGATCCAATGAACTTGATGTTGTTGGGAATGAATATATGCATGTCCATTTTGTTAGTGGGTCCACAAACTCCAAATGTCTTCTCCTCCACAAGCTCCAGATGTGTTGTCTCCTTGCAAAGGGTTGGATGCTAAACGATTCAAAGTTCAATCATGCTCATGACTGAATGGGTATCTTTGTCCTTTGCTTCAACTCTTTAAAAAACTTTCCACCATCTCTACATAAGTGGAATTTGTTTTTGAAGTTTCATTACCCAATGTGTAGTGGACTTTGCACAAAAGTGCCATGATCACATTCCAAAATTTTGTTAAATTTTATAAGGTTTCTGACATCACCCACGTGTGGAAAGTGGTGATGTCAGATCATTGGAGAAGATTTCATATCGGTCACTTGGAAACAAAGGAAATCCCACCCACTCACCCTAAACCTAAGTAAGATGATGAAACCCTGCCAAACTTCATAAAATGAAAGCATTCAAGAAAGGGAGAGACAAACAAAGAAGAGGCAAGGACCAAAGTCTAGGCATGCAAACAACCCAAAAGAGGTGTGCCACAAGGAGGCAAGGAAACCACTAAGTACCAAAACCTCCACCAGTTGCTTGAAGCATATCAACTAAAGAAAGAAAGGGGACAACTAAAGTAAGAAGTCTAGATTGGAAAGTGTCATGTCTAGATTCAGTAACCTCTTGAAGGCTTATTATGCAGGCTTGTTGGGGGAGTGGGAAGGAGATTGATGTAGGTATGAATAACATTGGGCAAGTATTCATAACTGACCTGTACAAAGATCCTACCAGTTGGTATATTATTGGTATGGACTCAGTGAGAGACCTATAAGGGGCCCATGTTTTGCTTTGATGAAAATAAAAAAACCTAAAAAATAAATAGCATTAAAAATCAGTCTGTACTCTTCCATGTTTGGTCTCAAGAGTTTCCTGAATTCTTAAAGATCAAAACATTTAAACTATCACTATTCATTCGGTTACATTTCTCCTATCTTCACTTCAATTTCAGCTCCTCTTTTAACTTGAATTTGACCAATGTGAGTTGGCAAATTGTGAGATGAGCCTTGGAGTGAATATATATACTTAAGATAAATTTTACATTAATAAGCTTACCTTTGACATTATATTAAATGGTTATCAGGTGAGGTATTTCACAAAGGCCTTGCCTTAATGGTTACGAACAAAAGGAAGAACTTGGCAACCTCGGATGATACTTATGTGTTATTTAATTTATTATGACATTTCATAAAATTTCAAGATATTAAAATCTTGATAATCAGTGCATTCCTGGCATGATTCTCAACATGCGAGGCAACCGAAAGCTTTGTTAGGTTCAATCCCAAAAACAGTACAAGGAATTCTAGAGAAAGTTTTTTGAAAATGTTGAAGGATAACAGTTCTTTTTTCCATTAAAAATAAAATTTCAGAATTTCTTATGATGCAAATTCATTTAAAAAAAATTAAAAACAACATTTCATTAGTTTTAGGAATGGTCATCATCCAACATTCTCAGGACAGCTAGACTGGTGCTCGACTCCTTGACATATTCTTAATAGTAGGTAGTAAAAGTGGTATACTCAAAATACTTGTCTCAACCTCCTTTTTTGTGTGTGTGTGAAATTTAGCACAAATGCAAAAAGTAAAAGTATTTAAAATATTCTTTTGGCATACATTGCCTGAACTTTGGCAATTTTTCTTTGCCAAATTTCTAAGAAAAGAAGAAAATGTTTTTCTCTGTTTGGACAGGTTCTAGAAACATGTCACCATTTACTCCAAAATCCTTCTTGGGATGCTTGCGCAAGAAAAGAAAAACAATTGTCTTGTGTACATAGAAGTGAACTGATTATGCTTTGCAAAATAAAATATTCAACATCATATCTTATTCAAACATTAAATGGCCTCACAACACTCAGTCATGTTGATGGATAGATGTTTGACGTAAAATCTCACGGTTAGGGGAGATCATAAACCGACAAATCCAACCAATATAAACTACTGTGTGAAATTCATATAATACCCAATGTTCAATGATCATTTCCCACATGCTATTCATCAATTTGAAACGTATCAAAAGCCAATAATATAATTCCTTAATATTATTCAAATATTTGTTCAAGGAATGTAAGATCACCTGCTCACCATAAATATGTCACTATTTCATGCATTTGGTCAAGGGCAAGTTCATAATCATATTTGTCAATCTCCAAGTCCGTATCACGGACATACACATCATGTAGCCTAGTATTCATCAAAAGAATGAAAAGCCTGTATAAATCTTTGAGCATTGTCATATCCAAAGGTACATCTCAAAATTATTTGGAACCTAGGATGCTTAACTCTCAATTTAATGCAAGACCTAATGAGTTTGTTAACACATGCTACATTTTGGTCTTCATCATAATAACATGTAAGCCCTTGCTCATTTCATTAAATGCATCCATTAAATCAGTTAGTACCATTCCAAAAGATAAGTTTTGTGGGTTTCAATCATTTCTAAGCCTATAAATAAAGGACATGAATTTGAAACTCACTTTGATATAGTCAATATAATCATTCTACAATCACTATGTCAAAATCAATGTTGGGTAGTTAGGTACCTGATTTGGCCCACTAGCATTGCGGGTTCTGGTTCTGATTACCTGGAACCAAATCAGAATTGAGTCTGATTTTTAGAATGAGAATCAGAACTGGGTATAAGACCAAATCTGGTTTGAGAATCAGAACTGGAACATCTGCTTGGTTCTAGAACTGGAACCAGACTAGAACCAGAAACTGGAACCAGAATCAAAACCAAATTTTTTGGAAAACAGATTTAGAGGAGAAATGGTCTGGAACTGGGGTGAAATTTGGGCATGATTTATTGAAGAACCAAAACCCAAGGTTCCTCATAAAAGGCAAGAACCACACAACACTAGTCACAATGTTAAAATCAACTTTTCTTGGTTAGTAAAAAACACTCTTGTAATTCAAACATAAATACTAAGGAACCAAATGAAAAGGTGGTTCCCTCAAGGAGGTACCTAATTGGAAACCATGGAACAAAACCTCATAGTAGAAGAGCATCTTAATTGGTAAGAAATATTTTTGAACCAATTGTAGGAGTACATGTTGTGTGAATTAAGTAACTTATAGGCTAGGCTAGGTTCTTAAACCTTCCATACCTTCTAGCCTTTGTGCAAAGTTTGAAGGATTTCATGTACATGGCAAACATGAATATATTCAAAAGCTCACAAATAATATGCATGTGAATCTGTTAGAGCCATCAGTGTCTATTGGAGTTTGACCAAGTAGATATCCACTAGTGAGTTTCTTTTCAAAATATCTGATTATGTCATTACATTTGTCAATTTATATTTTTGATGCATTGTTGATACTTATACCTATATGACTTCACCCAAATTTGATGTAAAATCTTAGATAATTGTGAAGGCATTGTGAGATGTCAGAGTCTTTTTTACCAAAGGGTTCATATCATGCTCTTAAAACTAATTTAAAACAAGTTCTTCAATACTACAATGCATGTCATTCCTTTGTCTCTAAAGCTCTAGCTTAAGTTGACATGATCTATTTGATTCAGAAAGTGTTTTTTTTCCCTATGCATGTTTTGTGTGTAAAGTGGTTACATAGAGTTAAAATCTTTTAAAGCTACATCCTTTGAAGTTGACGTAAAACTCTTAAAAAAATGAATTTGCTAACTTTTTGGTTTACATTCCTTTCACTTGATTTATTTCAATTCACAATTTTGTAAGATCTAACTAAATGTTTCATGTTCATGAACCTATAAACCACCAACATGTTGTCTATTGCATTGGAGTTAATGCTATTTTGTTTACCTTTATCTTTTTCTCTGAGTCATACCTTTCGCAACATCAATGTTGCATTTGAATCTAACCCTTTTTCACATTTAGTTCCTAATACAACAATGGGTGGGACATGTATTATCATGAAAATAGTTAAAGTACATTGGGAAAGGAACACATGCAAAAACAATTCACTAAAGCCAAACAAAAAGAATGCGTTCAAGTAAACTAAAGGCTAAGAGAACTAAACTAGATACTTGAAGAAACATAGAGCCAAAAGAATACTCTTTGAAAGCTAGAATCTATAATGAATATAAGCAATGAGCTTGCATGAGGTACCACAACATGCAAAACCCACCACCCAACACTAATTCACAACTTCAATGATATTCCAATGACTAAAAACAAAAACAGTGATCACCTTTTTAGCAAACATAACAAAACATCCCATCCTAAGGACCCCAAATTTCACATGTTTTATGCTTGAATAGGAAAGGACAACAAGCTTCCTGTGACAAATGGCTACCCATGATCATTGAAATGCAAATGGAATATTCACAACAATTTATCTCAATTATGGAAAATCTTGCATGTTTCACCAAACGTTAGTAGTAGCCTAAGGACACGACTTCATGACCTTCAAACCATAAAGTTGCAATATGGAGCATAAGCATTCAAAATTAGTGAATGGAAGGTGAGAGACTATGTAAATGCTACCATCTATCATTATGGCTGGTAGAGACCATAATATTGATGTCCCTTGTGGAGATCACTGTTTCTTGTGCCCCTATACCAAAGGGTCCAAACTCCAAACCAGTGTTGGGTGGGTACCTACTTTGGCAAGTAAAAATTGTCAGCTCCAGTTTTGCTTAGTAAGAACCTGATCCGAACTTGGTCTGGTGGTTTTTGGAATCAGAACTGGAACCAGAATTGTAGTTTAAAAAAGTGGGACCTAAAACTAGTTTTTTGATTCAATTTATGTGTGAAATCTAACACATTTTTTTGAAAAATTGATGTCATTGGAACTAGGGTGTTAACTGGAGGTTAATAGACAATTAAATAGGGTTAAACTGAGGTTAAATGGCAATTAATTGGAGGGTTAATTGGAAGGTTAATTGGTAATTACTCATCAGTTTTGATCTGCGTTAGTAAGAATTGGATCCACATTAGAACAAAAACCATAATCATAATTTATGTGTTTGAAAATCCAAATCTGAAATTGGATTTCAGGTTCTATTTACACATGTGTGGAATTACAAGGAGATAAATTTTCCAATTTAAACCAGAGGTTGATTGTAAGAGAAAAGAAGCATTGAACGTTGGTTAGGAACATTGTTTCCAGGAGAAGGTATTTAGGAGGTCCAAGTCAAGTTTTAGGGCATCTAGACCAAAGGTTCACAATTTGTTTTATACACCAATTGGATCAAAACCATGGAATTGGAAGCCTCTTGTTGAAACTGGGACCTAGATTGGACTACTATCCTCTTTTGAAGAGCTTCAAGTTTTCTAGCTAACTAGGTGTAAACTTTTTTAAATGCTGAAGTACAGCCTTACTTTTAAACAAGTTTTCAATTTGAATTGATTGCATATGATTAATAACATGAAATCTTGTATCTTGGGATTTGTGTGCATAATTTTTAGTTTTTAATTGTGTTTAGTGAAGACAAAACCTAACCTATTCTTCCACCAAACCATGCAACAAATGTTTTGCTAAATCTCTACCACCGGAGGTTCTACAAAACCAAAAAACACATTTTTCAAAATCACATTGAACGTTGTATCAAGTTTAAAAAAAAACCAAAACTGAAACCCAAGGTTCCTTTCAAAATCACAAATTGAACAACACTAGTCCAAACATCCAAACCCAGTTTCAGGATCTTTGAAAGCTGTGCTTCATCATTCACAGAAGGATGTAGAGCCATTTTGCTGCTGCTACTACAGGTGGACCTGCTCATATATAGCTTAAAGAAAAAGAACTAGGGGCCCCACCTCCCTTCCTGCCATCCTGCTTCCCACTCAGCCTCTTATTGACTTGCCACCAAAATTGGGTTTTGAGGAGTCTGATTGAGTCTGATGATGCACCTGGCCAAGAAGGTCTTCATTGTTGTTTGTTCCCTCTTGGCAACATCATTGTTCTGTGAAAGATTGTGATGCAAGAAGAACCCCAAACAAAAGGAAAGTGATTCCCTGCTGCCTCAAGATTGTAACATGATACCTGACACAGTCCACCCATATTCTGCGGGTAATGAACAATAATAATAACTCAGGTCACAGTGCACATATCCTGTGTCTCTCAATTGTTACCTTGTGAACAAATTTGGATCCAGTCACTGGCACTCCAGTTGATGGAAATTTGGACCTACTTTGAGGTAAAGCTTAAGTTGAGCTTCCTGTCACTACCAGAGAATGTGGTTTTTCTCACACAAGAAGCCACTGCTGATGACACAAGAAGCCACGGCTCATGACACATTCGTGAAATAAGCTTTGTGATTTCATTCATCAGAAGGTACAATATGTGATGTTTATTGTAATGTATATTATCTTAAAATGATAATGTGACATCAGGTAATGACACATATTATATCAAATTGTCATTTAAAGATGTAATATATGTCACAAGAAACATCACATATTTTACATCTATTTATGAAGAAAGATTGTTTGTTTTGTTTGTCTTGTGGAGATCTCTCAAATCACAATGCCTCTTGTCACATTCTTGGTACTGTTGGCAAGCCCGTCATGAGTAAAGGTGCACCAAATTGCTTTCATAATGTTTTGATCTATGATGGAATAATACTGAACAAAATTTCACAAAAAAATCATTTAAATCAATACTGAGAATTAGGGGAATTTGGGAATGCTCTTGGTATGGTTGGAAAGCCCCTAGTGAGTATGATTTAATGAAGTTATTTTGAAAACTTTTATTGAATTTTGAGTAAATTTTGTCATTGAAAATTCAGTTAAATTACAAAAAATGATTTTGGAAGGAAAAGTTGGTTGGTAACTAGTTTGAGCAAACAACACAAGCCACACTAATTGTAATGGATGAAACCACAACATTATCTGATACATGTGTCATGAGTCACGACTTTTTGTGTGAGAAAATTGTATTCTCTTCTATTGTGTCTTGGAGGTCGTTATTAATGTTGTGGGGTTATGTGAATTTATAAGAATATTCACCTCATCCGATTTCTAAAAATGTTCCAAGAGCAGACAGACATCAGTTTCAGTTCTATAAAAATATAAAATCAAAGAACCTCCAGTCCTGGTTATTTCAAAAACCATAAAGACCATGCAATTTTCATGAGAGAATTGACTGTTTTATGGCCTGTTGTTAAATTATTTTCATATTTTTGAAGAAATGTGGCTACAATTAGCAGAGTTGGTTCTTCGATTTTTAGAACCACGGTTATGAATCCTAAGAACCACCCTGCTAACTGTTGTGAGTCTATTCATGTTTCTAAAAGCCATCGAACACTGGTTATTTGGGGGTGCACAATTCAAGGTCCAAAATGGGGGTACAGGCCTCAAAAAGGCCGAGGGCTGCATGGTTACAAGTACTCTGCATGCAACCCAAATTGTGCACTGGACCCCCATTTCAAACCTTAAACTGTGCACCCCATTGATTTGTGTACCTTGTAATGGATGGTAAAAACTACTAATAATTACAAAAGAAATCATATACTAATCAACTACAAGATTAATCTCCCACATTTCTAGATTGTTCTAATACTGGCCTCTTTTGTAATTAGTAGTTATGATATCAAGATTAACTAAGGGATTAACATCTAGATTAAACTACCGCTGGGGAATGTGGGTTGTCTAGAATTTTCTAGATTACTTCTAGACTTACTGGAGAAGTCTTCATCATTATAATGGGGGCTTTTTCTAGATTTATTTATTTATTACTGGAGAATGGCTACATTATTGGTACCCTGAGAATGCGGGATTTCCAAGTGCAAAAGTCCAGGCTGCTAGGCTAGCACTAGATATCACAGAGATTACGCACAACTGTGGTAAACACTAAACACTGGATACACAGATCTACAAACAATTAGTGCGGATCTGTGCAGTTGATGAGGATGTGACTTTGATTACTTACACCAGAGAAGGTCCCCATTAGTAAGCAAAGTAGTATGGGCTTAGTCAAAATTGTCACAGAGTTTTGTCTGCACTGAAGTGCATGCAGGAATGGGGCATGAGAGAGCACACAGGTGGCTTCTCATCAGCATGAACAGCCGCAGCACATGGAACTACTTTTCTCTTTGTCAGAGTGTTATGAGATTGAAGATACATATATATATATTGCATACAAAAGGAACAAGTCTGAGACTCCCAGTGCTTTTATTTTCTTTGGAAAATTTCCACAAAATTTAGACCTCCAAAAAAAAAGGAATATTTTGTTGCAAAATCCCTTTCTACAATTAAAAACTCGCCAATTTTTTGAGAGAGAAAACTTTTGAGGGAAATTTTTTGCCACTTTTCAACACAGCTTTTTTTTGGTTTGTCAGTGTTTTCAAATAATTTTCACAGTTTTCTAAGAACTCGTGGTCAATTAATGATAAATCTTTTTTGGGATCACCACTGATCCTACATCAGAAAACTGGCACCGCAAAACAAAATTAAAAACAGTTCTGAGCCAGCCAAATTTTTTTGTGCAAAATTTCACCAAACCACTACAAATCTCCAAATTTGCCTTGGCAGTTTGACACTAATTATATTATTTCAGAAATGTTGTCAAAACATAATTCTTTTCAGAAATATTGTTTCTGAGGGAAAATAAAGAATCTGATAGAATATTTGGCAATATATCATTTGTCGAAATGGGATCCTCAAAATTAATTAATTATTTGCCAAACATGTGTGAAGTAGCACAGGTGATACAGTAATTCATCAAATTTAGACGTTTTCTTGCCTGAATACCCAGTATTCTATCCCAGACTGAAATAAGTAGCCAAAATAAGAAAAGAAGTATCCGTAGAATTTTCAACTTTTCATACTTTGAAATAGCCAAATTTGGCTAGATCCGCATATGGTTGATATCTAGCAACCTGTGCTATACCAGAAATTTGAAAAAATTAACCATGTTCCAAGCTCACCTACCCAGTGTTTTTTTCCTCAATTTTGTGATGTTGCCACATTGGCCATCATCCATCCACATGGAGATTTAGCCACATTTGGCTATAGACCAGTTGTGAAGGTAGAAATTTGTTAAAATCCTTTTATATCTTGGTTACTTGCTTGAACAATGTGTGAAAACATGAACAATGTGTGGAAATATGGTGATGTTTTAGATTTTAGATTTTTTTTTGGCGATTGTTTTTGACAAAAGTGAATATCTAGTGGAACATTTTTGGAGGAAAGCTCCTACCCAATACGTACCGTAAGTGACAAATTAGTAACAAACAACAGTGCATGATTGGAAAAAAACAAGTGCAACAAAAATGAAAACCAAAAGAAAATCATGCTCACGAAAAAGTCCAGCTCTCTGTCCTGGGGACTGTCTGTCTGTCTGTCTGTCTGTCAGACAGAAACTCCCAGGATGTGAAGAAAACAAACTGCACTCAAACCCAAAACCAAGGAAAACCCAAATTAGTCCATGTCTAAATTTGGTCCCCAGATTTCTTCATCTCCTGCAAGTGCACAAGAAGCTCAGTCCCCTGAGACGTCCTGCTCAAGAAATCCCACACACACAATTCCACACACTCAATTCTCAGCTCCCACATTTCAATCCCAGAAGAGAAGATTTAATAATCTAGAAGAAAAAACTTTAGAGATCAGATCAGGAATGCAGCTGAAGTGAAGAGTAGCTTACAGGAAGATGCTACTGAACTAGACAAGAAGCTCCAGCACGATTTTATGTAACTTGGGATGTTTTCAGAGCTGTCGCAGCAGCACTTGCTCAGGTCTTCTTCAGTACTGCTCCTCATCATCCTTCAGGTTTCCAATTCAGTTTCTTGCTTGCCTTTTTTTTTACTTTTTCCTGTTTTTTCTCCCCCCTCTTCAATTGCCACTGAATCCTGATCTCCACACTATTGCTGCATATGTAAACATAACTTTCTACAAAACACTACTAGGAACTTCCTTTACTTGCATGCAACTAAGATGTTGAAATTATTGCTGAGCTGCTCTAGTACTATTACTTCTACCTGAATGTAGCTGCAATTAGCTTATTGTTTTTCATTCTAGCAATGGGCATGAGAGAGATAGAGAGAGTATTGCTGCTGGTTTGATGTCAAAGTGCTTCCTTACATAAATTGTGAATCCTTGCTTCAGTACTAATCTTCAACCTGCAGATTCTTCAAAATGTATGTGAGAGGAGAATGTTAGAGCTGCCATAGATGCATGAGGTGCTGCAAAACTGTGAGCTTCATGTTTAGCAGCATCTAGAGGTAATCACCAGATTTTATACTATTGAAAAGCTGTCATGACTAGCTGGAGATTGTTTCTATAAAAACATGATCAACTGGCTGCTGGGAGTTGGCAGGAAGATTATGAGCCCACAATATGGTTGCAGCAGCTAGCTAGTGGCCCATGCTGATACATCATACATTAAGCTGCTGCTGCACTGAGTACTTAGTGGGGATCAGCTGCACACAAGAGCAAACAAGAAGCTGCTGGAGAGGTGCAACAATCTCTTTTTGGCACACAAAGCAAAGAAGAGGCCGCTGTTGGAGATCATCAGAGGAGCAACGATCAATCTACTGTTTGTAGCTTTTTTGGCAGCTACAGAAGAAGCAGAGGCTGCAGGGGATTAAGTTGATCATCGTCTGGGTTCCAACATACAAGCTGTTGCTGCTGCTGTGGACGAAAGTGGAGGACTACATATCCAACTTGCACATCCCTCCAGCTTGACATTCCACATTCCAATCCAAGGTTTTTAAGCACCACCATGACCATTTCTTTCCAGGACAAAAGCTCTACTTGTCTTCTCAAAATTTTCTCTGATCAATGCTTCTTGTCCCGAGAAATATGTTTACCAGATGATTGAACTTGCAAGACCATTTGATTTGTCTGCTGCCTTTCTGTTTGCAAGCTAAAATGTCTTTTTCTTCTTTAGGTACACCTAGATCACTCCTCTGTAACAGTTTTGACCTAAGATTGCTTCCTTTTGTCTTTTGCTTTTTCATACCCATAGTCTTCTTCTTCATCTTCTTCACCTCAAATTTCTCTTGTTCCAAATATATAGTAGCTGGCCCGAGCTGCCACACTTTCGTTCCAAGTGTTTTTTTTCCTGTTTCACTCATAATCAGGGACAAGAGTCTGAGAAAGGAATGGCACCCGAGTACCAAACTTTCATCCTGAAGAAAAAAAGTGACATTGTTCAAAATGATTGAACTATTCTTGCATTGGTAGGATGTCTTGAGACCTTGCTCTCTATCATGACATCAATTGGATTGTGTGTCTTGTGATCTGAGCTTTAGATCAAGAACAAGATCACATGGAACTAAAATGTTATGAGTGGAAAGTCCTAAGTTTTGAAGAAGCCTAGTATGATAGAAGTTGCAAACCCTAATATTATGATTGAAAATAAAAGCTTTAATCCTTCATGAAAAGAGCATCACTTGATACAAGGAAGGAAAATGGTCAAGTGAATGTATTTGTTTGTGTCTCCTCTTGTTTACTTTCTCTTGTGCCTCTTGTTGAAACATTAAATATCCCAATATAAACGTTTTCTCTTGATGCATATGCACCAACTAATCTTGAGCAAATATGCATTATCATAAGCTAGTAAGAGAGTGAAGACTTAGGGAAGGTGTAAGGTGAATGCATAATTTGATTTGCATGTCCTCTTGTTTACTTTCCTATGCATGTCTTGTGACATCTTATTAACCAATATAATAGTTGTGCCTCAATGCACATGAACAGATTAATTGTTAGCAAAAAACATTAGCATAAACTAGTAGGAGAGATGAGACTGGTGAATCCTCTTATTGCTTACCTTATGGTGATATAACACTTGCAATGCCTTATGTGTTTGAAGATAAGTTGCTTCCCATTGAATGTCATGAGTGGAATTTGGTGTGTGGTAGGTGTATTGGGGAGTCCAAGTGTTTGATGGTCCCTTGTGTGCAAAATAAGACTCAAACTCCTTGGATGTTGGATAGACAATTTTCATTTCATTTGTCGTGCTTCGTTTGATCATTGGCTTCAATGGTCTTGTTCCAACCTTCTTAGATGTATTGAAACTAGATGTTGCTTTTCAAGAATTGGTTCAACTAATGATAACCTTTTCCTTTTGAGTATTCAAGAGTGGATAAAAGTTCAACAACTTTGAAGGGTAAAGTGCACTTAGCATTCCCTGAATGTGTGATTTGAGAATTATTTCAAGTCTTCAATTTGTTACCAATTAACAATCTACATGAAAACACCAAGCCAATAGCTTAGGTGGATTTATTTTGCCTTGCAAATGGTTATGGGTTCCATTCACCATTAGGCCATGTTAAATGCCACCAATTATAGCCCACCTAATTACTTGTAGTTATAAGGGTCACAATGTCAATGCATCCCAAAAATCCATATTGTATCAAGGGGACAAACTAACATTGTTCCCCTTGTGATAGGACTTAATTATTGATCACCTTTGAATGAAGGTACTAGCCTTATGGGTGTTCCAGAAGGTCAAAAGTAATGTGGTATGCTAATTAGAATTTACTACAAATACCCATGTGTATACCCAATTATGCAATAAAAGTGAAGAAAACCAATATTGGTATCAATACTTGGGTTTCAAAAAAATTGAAAAATTCATATAATCACCTTTTTAATCATTGGTTCCTTGTTGGATCTTTCATGAAAATTATAGGTTTTTTTATGGTTTTGAAATAATTGAAATTTATAGTTGTTTGATTTTGAAAATCTTACAAAATCAAATAACCACACAATGTTGATCCAAAGCCATTTAATTGCTCCTAGTTAAAAGACCTAACCTTTTACTCTACCTTGTGGTTAAATAAACAACAAATGGAACCAATATTATTAAATTCCTTCTTTTAGTTTGTAACAATTACATCTTGGCAGTTTGAAATATGTAAGCATTTATAATAGTTCTAGAAGGAATACAAGAAAATAGAACATTATGTCTAAGGATTTATGCAATCCTTAGAAGTATAAGGTTGATAAACCAAACAAAGGAAAAAATTAGGATCAAAGATGGCTTTAAATATTGGGGCTTTTTAGAAAATTTCCATAAGAATATTCTACAAGTCATGTTTCATTAGATGTTTCACTTGCCATGAACTTAAATTGATTTTTTTGACGTTTGCCATTTTTACGATTTCCTTTTTTTGATCTTTTTAGTTGTTGTTCATAGATATCTTTTTAATGGTTTTAGAAATGTAATGCATCCAAGTAATCATGGATGATTTACCTAAAATATATCTTATGAATTAAGAAATGACCATTCACTATCCTTCATGTAAGCACATCTATGCTTCAAACTTAGATGTTTATTTGCTTAAGGCAAGCCAAAATGAAATGAAATTTACCTTCATAAACTTGTTACAATTTGAATGAAGTTATTATTGACTTTTGAAGTTATATCCCTTGAATACAAGGCAACATCATCATTGTGTCTTATTGTTGCATCTACAAATGAATATATAATTGTCTAGACTAGTTTTTTTTAAGTTGATGAACTCAATGGAGGAGGCATGATAGTTAGTCGTAACTATTCATGTTGAAGGTGATGATTTTATATTTTGTAAATGTCATTGTTAAGGTTGTGATGAGTGTTTGAAAGGCCCATCCTCTGAATTGTGAACAATTTTGGTGGCCTCAATTTTGGTAATTATATATTTTAATGCACATGATGTTTTGTGAGATTGAAAGTATTTTTTATCATATGATTTTCATGTTATATATTGGAAGTTGTTTATGTATCATTAATTTGATATGTAGGAGCATTTTTATCATATTTGAACTTGATATTGCATAAACATCAATTTTGGTCCAACCTCAATATCTAAGTTATATGCATTATATATGTATATATGTATTTCATTATTATAATTTAACTTCATCTACATGTCCCATTTCCTTAATTATTTAACATTTTGCGACATTAATCCACAAGGTGGTAATATCACATTTAAATGCGAAGCGCTTTTGGGACATGTGGTTCATCAACACATTAATGCAACATGTAATGTTGTTAATTGAAATATGTCATGTTGAAATGGTCTCTTACTTCTTTATTTTTTATCACATTAAACTCTAATCATCTTTTTGGAAAGCCTATGATAGTTTGGCAATGAAAATACGATGTTTAAGAATTCATTAAGATATTAAAGTTTATCAAGGGATGTTTTAATAGAACATGGTTGATAGAGATTCCATACATAGATCCATCAATAAATTGGGATGAATTTGTTTGTTTACACATGAATAACTTGTAATTTATTTGGTTACATAATACACAATGTTATAAGGAAGGAATAAGGGGTAACAAAAGTTGGACAATTTATGGATGTTGCAGGAATTGGTTGTGAAAAACAAGGTGATGGATTAGAGTATTGCCAAGGAATTTGAAATAGTGCACAATGAAGCGAAAGGTGAAGTGGGCAGCCATAACAGTGAAGGAGCAATTTCAAGCATGTTGTAGTTATGAAGCTGTGCTAGCCCATGTGCAAGACAATGAAGAAGTGCAAGAGAGGGATGAAGACTTGTGCGAACCATTGGGTAGCATGCACATTTCTAATGTTGCCAAAGCTACATCAATCACAGGAGTGTCATTGTCAAAAGCACGTGAACCAACAGGAGTGGATTGCCTTCATGTAACCTTGTGTAAGGCACCTATTTTGGTCCATGGTAAATCCATGATAACCAAAATTGAAACACAAGAATGTGAACCGACATCTTTGCAAACTTGCAACAAAATTAGTGCTCTCTTCAAAGAGCAACAAGCCAAGCAACAACAATTGCCAGTTGTGCTCACATCACCCATGAAGTTGGATACAAAAATTGAACAATGTTTTGCCTTGCCAATTTCCCAAAACCTACAAAATAGTAAGCCGCATATTTCGATGGCTCCTCCCAAAATTGAACCAAGAATGATCAAAGCTTCTAAAGATGTTATGCACAATGTTGATTGTATGGCCAGAACATCAAAACATGGTGCACAAGGGATTCAACAGCCACAAGTGAAACCTATATCAAAGCAAGTTTTGCAAAAAGGAACACGGCCATTGGGATCTAATGCACAAGCATTCACACCCAAAGATTTTGGAGGAAGGGTTTCTTTGCATCATCAAGCATCCCCACCTACAAGATTGAAGAAGCATGTGTCGGGACCTTTACCTAGAGTTGTTGGCATTAGTCCAACTTCTAGAGGGATTGATCCTGGAGCTACAAGATCTCCACAAACTCATGTGCCCAAGTTGAAACACGTTTCAGGACCACTTCCAAGAACTCATGTTGGAGTGTCACAAGGAATGCCGCATGTTGGATCACCTTGTAATGCCAAGCAATTGAAGACAAATAAGCAACAAATGGCCAATGCTCCTTTGGGGCAGCTTGAATTGATGGCAATCCTTGGATCCATGAAAAAACCATCAAAAGAGATTGCACTAGTTGCAGAAGCCAAGCGAAACACAAAATTGAATAACACAAGCAACCTAGGAGCTAATGTTGGTAAGCACACTTCAAGTGGGACCAATGTAATTCATGTGCCAACTTGTAATCACTTGCAAGAGCGAGGTGCAAGTCAACCAACATGTGTGCCTCCTTTGACAATGTTGGAGAGGAGGAGCTCTCAAGGATCTGGAGCTTCAGGAGATCAAGGGGAGAGAATGCATCAAGTTGGACAAGATGTAGGAGGTTGTACATCTTCAACTATGCAATACCAAGCAATGCCTTCACATGCACCTAGATTTGTACTAGCTTCTCTTTCACCTTCCTTACATCAAAACAAGAGAGTTGTTAGTACTCCAATGTTTAACCACCTAAGGAAAGAGAAAAATCATGCTGCCATCAAAATTCAAGCAGCATTTCGAGGGTTTTTGGTTCGTCGTACTATGATTCAACAATGTTTGAATAAAAAGGTGATTGATGCAGATGAGGAGGAGGATCATGCAAGGGCTCAATCAGTGAGTACTTGTATGTCACGAATAGAAGTGCAACATGACAGGAAGATGCAACAGCAAGAAGCAACAACAAGTAAGGAGTGGAATGGTAGCATCCGCACAGCTCAAGATTATCAAGCTCTACTTCATAACAAGCAAGTGGCTGCCATGAAACGAGAAAGGGCTTTGGAATATGCCCTTCTTAGACAACATTGGAAAACTGGCTCTAGATCACATAAAGGCACATTACAATGGTCTAGGGAAGACCATGTGGCAGACAAGCTTGGTTGGGTGTGGAGTTGGTTGGATCGAGCTACTCATGTGGGTGCTCATGGTCTGAAAAATCATGTTTTCGATGACTCTCCTGACTTTCAAGAACAACACTCTGAAAGTGTTTCTGTGAAAAGTACAGTGGGTGTGTGCACAACAGATATTGGTAGTCCTGATTTTGATTACCAAGGTTGGAAGAACTCCCAGGAATGGCCAC